>Ga0134124_10000025_pt1 | contig 247468 bp, 177 predicted proteins | sample KB304_FD_96880 | JGI IMG/M metagenome (GOLD analysis project Ga0134124, IMG submission 96880) | Terrestrial soil microbial communities without Nitrogen fertilizer from Kellogg Biological Station, Michigan, USA - KB3-0-4 | ecosystem: Environmental > Terrestrial > Soil > Unclassified ...
AGCACTCCAGGACGTCCGGATGATTCTTCGTCAGGATGCGCGTCGCCTCCAGAAGCTGGCGGTAGTCGCAGCTCGGGATGCGGAAGTTGGCGTGGATGAGGTTGCCGAAGGTGTGCACGTGGAAGCGGCGGTTGCCTTGGCGGTCGAACCGTTCGGCGCCGAAGAACCGGTCCCCTTGGGCTGTCTCGAAGAGCCGGGTGGACGGCATGGTGATTCCCGCTTCCTGGGCCATCCGGGAGTAGGCGAGCTCGGCCGGTCCCGCGTCGGGTGCGTCTTTCCGGGCGGCGAGCTTGACGATCCAATGCGTATACCCCGCCGGCAGGTCGTTCTCCCCCGAAAGGATCTCATCCCCAGAGACTCCGACCAGCACTTTCGGCCGCGCACCGCCCGGGCTGCCTCCGGCGCGCAGGAGCTGCGGCAGGACGTCCTTGGCGGTGCCCTTAAGGACCGCCTGGGAAGCGCGAGCCATCGCGTGCAGGTCCAGCCGCAGAGCCTCGCGGTCCGAGGGATCGGCCGGCGGATGATAGGTGAGCGCTCCCATGGTTCTGGTGCCCAGATAGGCCAGCCGATCGAGCACCGACACCTCGGCGAGGGCGACGCCCTGCTGCGTGAAGAACCGGTCCATGAGGAGCAGGCCCCAGCCGTCCGGCAACGAGTCGTCGAAGAGACCGAAGATCGGACCGAAAGCGAGATCCCGATGCTCCAGGAGGCCCGGATGCGGCGGCAGCTTGAAGGGGGACAGCCAGAGCGGATCGGCCAGGAAGGCGGGATCGTACTCGAAGAAGATCTGCCGGCTGGCCGGCCGCGGCCCGGCTTCCGCCAACCGGCCGACAACGCGTTCCTGGCCCGGCTCCTGGACCAGGCGCACCTCCAGGCTCTTCATACTCTCCCTCGCCGCCGCGTGGGCGGCGTCTCCGCCGCCTCGAGCTCGGCGAGCGACGATGCCCGGGCGGCCTGCAACAGCGCATCGAAATCGTCCAGCCGGTTGAGCGCGAAGGCGAGCGCGAGCAGGTGCTGGAGCGAGGCATGGCCCGTCGCTTCGAACCGGCGGAGCGAGGCCAGGCTGACTCCGGAGCGTTCAGCCAGGGTGGCCTGCTTCCAACCTCGGGCCAGCCGCAAAGCCTTGATCCGGCCGGCCAGGGTGTGGCTGACCTGTTCGGGCGTCAGGAGCGAAAAACCGTTCATCGTGCCGTCCTTACTCGTCGTGAAGCGCTCGACAAGCGCCATTATACGAGCGCTTAGGGCGGTTTTGGCCACCTAAGCGCTCATATGTTGGCTGTTCCCGCGAGACGAGGGTCGGCGGGCGGACCTTTCCTTCCCCCAGATCCTTTGGGTCGCCGAGGCTCCCCGCAGGATGACTTCGGGGAACCGTGGCTCCGAGGCTGGTCAGGCCTTGATCGTCATCTCCAGATAGAGCGGCACCGCGGCCTCCAGGACGCCATCTTTTGCCTTTTTCTCCGGCAGGGTCACGCCGGAGCGGACGATTCCCGACTCCGCCAGCAACTCGGCGTTCGTCTTGCCTTCGGGGCCGGGCTCGACGGCGTGGCCGGTAGGCAGGAAGACGCGGCCGTTCGTCTTTCTCTGGAGGGCGCGGACGACCGGGTAGAACGGCATGGGGCAGTAGCCCATGAGGTCCTGCGCGACGGGGACGCTGACGGGGATATAGGCCACGAGATCCTTGCGCGTCATCAGCTCCAGCCCCTTGTCCTTGATGGTGGCGTTGTGGCTGGCGTGATGGCCGACTTTGTAGAAGGCGACCCGGCTCAATAGATTTTCCATCAGCGTCTGCTCCTTCTGATCCTTCCCTTTCTCACGCGCGGCCGGCGGATTGGCGGGGATGGAGTCGCGATAGTTCCACGCTTTGATGGTGTGCCAGGAGAGCCAGTTGCCGACCTGCGCGTCGCCCGGGAAGAGCAACATCTTGTCGGAGCCCGGCAGGTCGAACGCCAGCACGAGGCTGACGTTGTTGGTGTACGCTCCGGCGCGGAGGGCGAGGGTCGCGGCTCCGGCGAGCCAGTCGGAGTCCACGCGCCGCCAGGCGCCGTTCTCTCCCTTTTCTTTGGCGTCGCCGTAGTGGTCCTGGAAAAAGGTGGAGGACATGGCGTTGTCCCAGTCGAGGCGGATTTCCGGCGCGAAGGGGTTGAAGCCTTCGTCGCTGTCGCGGCTCAGGGCGCCGGCGGCGAGCAGGCCGGAGGCGAGGGCCGGCAGGCCGCGGTCGTCGCTCAGGGCGAAGGCGTTGGCGCCGCCGGGTTTGCCCTTGTCCACTTTCATGCCGAGCGAGGCGTAGGAATACATGACTCCTTCGGAGCCGTCCACCAGGAGCTCGATGTATCTCGTTCCATCCGGGCTGACTTTGTCCTTGAGCGGCGGACCGAGGACGTAGCCGTGGGATTCCGTCCCGGGCAGGCTGAACACGTCTCCGGGCTCGAAGTAGCGGATCTTGCCGGGAGGGCACAGGCCGCGCGCGAAGGTCATCGCCTCGTCCATGTCGGCCGGGCCTTTTCCATTGCCATCCACGGTGGCGGCCAGGTCCACGCCGAGGAAGCCGGACTGCGCCCGAAAACCGGGATTGGCGTCGAGAGTGCCGGCCTGGGCCGCCTTCTCCAGCGCCTTCTTCGCCGCCTGGTCGAGGATCTCGCGGAAGTCTTTCGGGCTCGCGTGCTCTCCCTGCGCCGCGGCGGCCTCCGTCCAGGGGAGATAGACCGCGTCGACTTTGATCTTTTTCCACTCCTGCCAGGCGTCCTGGAAGCCGCTGAGGTGATCGAAATGCTGGTGCGTGATGACCAGGGCGTCGATCTGTCCGCCTGTCGCGGCGCGGATGTTCTCCACCACCTTCTTGATGCGCAGAGCCTTGTCGGGCGTGCTCATGGCGACGCCGCAGTCGATCACCACGTAGCAAGGTTTTTCCTTGCCCGGAAAGGCGAGCAGGAAACAGTCGCCGAGGCCCTGTCCGTAGAGGCGCATCTTGACCGTCCCCGCCTCGGGGATCAGCCTGTTTTTCTTGGTCTTCGTGTCTCCAGTCGAGCCGGCCATGTTGGGCGTCCTTTCGCGAGTCAGCCCCGGTGCAGCAGGGCGAAAGGTTCGTTCAGGGAATTCTGGACCGGGACACCCGCCTCCTTCGCGGCTTTCACGGCGGCTTTCTTTTCGTTGCCATTCATCTCGTCGCGGCGGCAAGCGCAGGAGGAAGCCCGCATGTCCTCCCGGTTGTTCGCGCGGCCTTGCCGCCATTTCTTCCGCTCGGTTTCCTGCTTGTACCAGCCATTGGGCAGGCCCTCGGAGGAATATTCGGCGGCGTCGGGATTCGCGGCGCCGAGACGCAGCAGGAAGTCATGCTGCCGCGCCTCACGGGCGGCGCTGTCGGGCCGCTTGCGGATGGCGTAGCGGACGATGTACTCGCCTTCATCCATGCCGACGATCAGGGTGACGCCGCCGCGGAAAGGGAGAGGATCCGGATCGTCCGCCTCGCCTTGCTGTTTCTGTTCCTCCCGCGCCGCGCGCCGTCTCTTCGCCTCGGCTGTATTGTCCTCCGGCGCGGTGGGCAGGGCATTCTTGTTCTGCAGGATCTCGAACACCATCTCGGTCAGGAACTCGCCGCGGGGGCCGATGCGGCGGGCGGGCCGCAGGTTCGCCACCTGGAACGAGCGCGTGGTGTCGATCCCTGCCAGCAGCTTGCTTTTGGCGTCCTCGTCGGTCAGGCCGGTCTGGAAATAGTCGTGAAGCCATCCCTGGGCAGCCTTGATCGTCTCGAAGATCTTTTCGCGCGGCGCTCCCGGTTGCCAGTTGAGCAGGGCGCGGCGCACGTCGTTGAGCGCGGGCAGCTCCGTCTCGGGAGGAAAGATCACTTTTTTCTCCGGCCCGGGCGGCGACCAGCGGAGGGTCTCTTCCGACAGCGTCCGCACGTCGCGCGGATAGATCCCCCACTTGCGGAACGCCTCGATGAAGGCGACCCGGTAGCGGCGGTCGTCTTCCGGCACCAGGTCCGAGTCCGCGGTGATCAGGGCGCGGAGGAACTCGCCGAAGGTGATGTCCGTGGGCGGCACGTAGTCCATCGCGCGGATGCACATCCGGAGGACGTGGTTGGCGGATTTGGCCGCTTCGTCCGCCATGCGGCTCACCAGGTCCGGATGCAGGTCGCCGTCGGGCAGCACGCCGGTGCCGCCGGTCGCGATGCGCCGCAGGTCCGCGACGCGCCCCTCGTAGATGCGGAGGTAGGCGTCGAAGACGGCGGCGACGAGGAAGGAGCCGCGCGCATGCGGCTCCTCGACCTCTTTCAGCAGCGACGGATCGGCCTTGAACCGCTTCCACAGGGTGCGCGTCTCCTCGTCGGACAGGTCGCGGGCGGCGTCGGCGATGGTGACGGGCCGCTCGCTGCTGCCGTCCATGGCGCGCTCCTCGCCGCGGTCGCGCCACTCGCCGGCGTCCTTTTGACGGGCCTGCTCGACGACATAGCCCAGGGCGTCGCGCAACGCCTGATGCCGTCCGGTGGCCTGGCCAAATTGCAGCGCGAGGCGCGTCATCAACGTGCCGGCGTCGAGGCGCCCGCGCGCCCGGGCGATCTGATCGCGGAGCAGCTCGACGTAGCTGAAGCGCTGGAACAGGGCCACGATGTCGGCGAACGCCTCGTGAAAGGCGAACACGTCCGGATTGGTCGGCTCGGTGAAGCGGACGTGCATCCCGTCCAGGATGGCGTGGGTCGTTTCGTGCGCGATGATGTCGTGCGCCAGACAGGTGAACACGACGCCGCCGGGATATTCGGCTCCGGGGTCGGCGTCGCCCGCCGGAAAGTAGCCGAACAGGATGGCCCGTTTCTGCGGCGAATAGTAAGCGTTCTGCTCGCGCAGCGCATGCGGATAGAGGCGCAGGTGGCGGACGAATTGATCGGAATCGTCCGTCGCGGGCTCTCCCTTCTTGTCGAGCAAGGGTTGTCCGTTTTCGTCCGTCTTGACCAGCACTTCGGCGCGGGCCTCGTCTTCGCTGCGCCAGTCCCAGGGCCGCAGGGGCGACCAGAAGATGGGCCGGCCCAGCGCTTCTTCGAAATGGCCGATCGTTTTCATCGCGACGGCGTAGACCATCTGCTGGTGGAACTGCGGATTGCCTTCGGAGCGCGGCAGACCGTCCTGGGCCAGCAGGAACGGATGATTGAGATCGACCGGCGCATAGGCGCAGTCGGACGCCGGATCGACGTCCACGACCTCGAGATAATCGCCGACCGGTCCCGGCTTCAGCCCACGCTCGAAAACGACGGGGATGGTGATCTCGTTGACGGCGGCGTCGGCGCTGCTGGTGGCGAGGCTGGGATCGAAGGCGAAGGCGCGGAGCCGGCGCATGGGCGGCGCGGCGATCGCATAGGCGGCTTTTTTCTCTTCGTCCGCCGCGGAGGGGAGGACATAGGTCTTTTCCTGGGACAGCTCCGGGTGATCCAGAAGCCATTCCGCTCGAGCGGCGTCCCGCGCCTCAATCAGCTTCGTGCGCAGGGCGTCCGAGAGCGGCAGGGCCGGGCGGAGCAGGTAGCGCCGCAGAGCGGCGGCGGAGATGCAGTTGCGCCCGCCCTGCGCGACGCGCGCCAGCACGTTCGACAGCAGCGCATCCGCCGCGGCCAGCGCTCCGAGCTCGGCGCGGTCGCCACCGCCGTCGCCATCGTCGAGCTTGGCGACGAGGCCCGACTTCCCGGCGAGAAAACGTTCCAGATTGGCCCGGCGCTCGTCTTGCGCGGCCGCGGTCGCGGCGAAGACCGGACCGGTCTCGGTCAGCGTCGGCAGGGTGAGGATCGTCCACCAGGAGGAGACCGGCAATCCGACCAGGCCGGGTGCCGGCTGCGCGAGGATACGGTCGCGCTCCGCCGCGGCGTCCGCCCGGCTGGGCAGGGCCGCCGCGAGCAGCTTGTCCGCTCGGGCGATCCCCGGGCCGAAGCCGCCGTCGCCGCCGCGGAGGAATTTCGGGCGCTTGTCGGCCGACCCCTGGAGGCAGAGGCGGAACAGGAACGGCAGCAGCTCCGCTTCGTTGCCGCAGTGCAGAAGAAGCTCATCCCGGCCGTGGTAGGACAGCCAGAGCGCGGCGAGGCCGGCGACGTTGGCGGTGGCAAATGAGGTGCCGCTGCCGTTCGTTCCTCCCTTCTCGGAGGGTCCGCCCGGATCGTCGGCGTCCGTCCAGTCGTGCCAGACGAGCTCGCCGGGGGCGGTGATGGCGACTTCGGCGCCCAGGCCGGAGAAGCGCCAGGGCGCGTCCACGGCGTTGCTGGCGGCGCAGGCGAGGACGCCGGGGAGGAGGGCCGGGAAGACGACGGTCGGCGCGTAGTTGCCGGCCGCGGAGACGACGATGATGCCCTGGCGGAGCGCGCGGCGCACGAGGGAATTGAGCAGCTCGGAGCCGATCGGTCCGCCGAGCGACATGGAGATGACGTGCGCCCCGCGGTCCATCGCCTCGACCAAGGCATCGCAGACGTTCTGGAAGCTCAGATGGATGACCGAGGACGACACGCGGAGCGGCAGGATCCGGGCGCCCGGCGCGACGCCCCAGGGCTCGCCGGCTTCGGCGTCCGCAGCGTCCGGGCCGGCTCCGGCCGCGATGACACTGGCGGTGGCGGTGCCGTGCCCGGGGAAGTTGCCGAGCGTCCGGTCCTGCATCGGGTCCAGGCCGTCCGGCGCGTCGCGCTCGACGAAGTTCCGGCCGAAGAGCGCCAGATCGTCCGGATGGGGTTGCAGATGCGGCAGGAGGCGCGGGTGCCGGGTGTAGCCGGTGTCCGGATGGGCGACCAGGACCCCGTCCCCCGGCATCCGGTCGCCGCCGTGCTTCGCCTTCCTGTTCGCCTTCCAAACGGCCCAGGCGCCCTTCTGCCCGGTCTCGTCGCGGACGCCCATCCGCTCCAGCGACCAGTGCCGGTGCCGCTCATCGCTCGCCGCTGTGATCTCGGCCAGGCGGGCGTCGCTCACCCTGCCCCACAGCTCGAAGGCGCGCGCCGCTTCCGAGCCGTTCGCCACCGGCAACCGGGTGAGCAGCAGCGGCTCGGCGCTCTCGACGCCGGGGAGCTTGCGGAGATCACGGATGAGCTGCCACGCCGCGCCGAGCGGCGGAGCGGCGATGGGAGCGGCAGCGTTGCCGGCGCGAAGGACGAACCAACGGTCCGGCATCGCGGCCGCCGTCCAGCCGTGCCCAGGAAACTCGGTCCCGAGCTTCGCCGCCACCGCGGCCGGATCGGTACCGGCGGCGAGCTGGACGGCGAACCCTTCCACGATCGGCAGCCCGGTCGCGTCCACCTTCTCCACCGCCTGAGCGAATGTCAGCATCTCCGCTTCCTTTCAGGCTTCCGAGGCATCTGGCCCATTCTATCCGCAAGAACTGTTTGACGCCTCTCGGCGCCCCCTGATATCGTCCTCTCAAGCAGCGAAAAAGGCGCACCCGTCAGCTCCCCTTCCGTTTCCTGTCGTTCGCAATGACCCTGCACCCCTTCAACCGGCGCCTCCTCGCCGAAGATCTCGTCCGCGTCCGCCGGCCGGACGACCGGGAGCGGTTCGCGGCATCGCAGCGGCAGGCGCGCATCGACCCCAATCCGCACCAGATCGACGCGGTAATCTTCGCGCTGCGGCGGCTGCCGGAGGGAGGCTGCATCCTGGCGGACGAGGTCGGCCTCGGCAAGACGATCGAGGCGGGGCTCGTCATCGCCCAGAGGTGCGCCGAGGGGGCGCAGCGGGTGCTGCTGATCGTGCCCAAGTCGCTCATCGGGCAGTGGCAGGGCGAGCTGTTCAATCTTTTCGCGATCCAGACGCGCGAGGATCCGGCCAGCTACTCCACTCCCGGCGTCTACCTGGTGGGCCGCGAATTCGCCGGCAGCGAGCGCGGCGCCGCGGCTCTCGGCGCCGGGCCGCCGTTCGATCTGGTCGTCATCGACGAGGCGCACGAGATCTTCGCCGGGCTGCACAAGCGCTTTGGGCGCGACGGCGCCTACTCCGAGGACTCGGACGACGCGCGGATGGCGCACCGCGTCCGCGGCTTCCTGCGCACCGCGCCGGTGCTCCTGCTCACCGCGACGCCGATGCAGAACTCGCTCGCCGAGCTGTGGGGGCTGGTGCAGTACGTCGAGCCGACCGGCACGCTGCTCGGCGACATCGCGACCTTCCGGCGGGTGTTCTGCGCCGAGGACGACCGCACGCTGGTCCCCGGGCAGGAGCACGAGCTGCAGCGGCGCCTCTCCATGGTGCTGCAACGGACGCTCCGCCGGCAGGCGCAGGAGTTCCTCGACCGGCCGTTCACTCTGCGCCGGTGCCGGCTCTACGAATACGAGATGAGCGCCGCCGAGCGGACGCTCTACGACGACGTCACCGACTACCTGCTCCAGCCGTCGCTCTTCGCGTTCGCCGGCCGCCAGCGCCGGCTGCTGCTGATCGGCTTCCACCGGCGCATGGCCTCGTCGATCCCGGCCCTGGCCGCGAGCCTGGAGAACGTCGCCGCCCGGCTGCGGCGGCTGGCGGCGGGGTTCGGCGGGGTCGACGCCGACAGCGACGAAATCGCGCTGGAGATCTTCCACGACCTGGAGGATGAAGACGAGATCCTGGAAGCATCGAGCCCCGCCGACGCGACCGCGCCGCCCGATCCGGGCGCTCTCGCGGCGGAGCTGGCGCGGGTCGAGGAGTTCATCGTCCGCGCCAAGTCGCTGCCCAGCGATGCCAAGGCGCGCTCGTTCCAGGACGCGATCCGGGTGGTGCTCGCTCTCGGCCGCGACGGCCACGGCAGCGGCAAGGCCGTCGTTTTCACCGAATCGATCACGACGCAGGACTATCTCCGCGATCTGCTCCTCGGCATGGGCCTGGCGGACGAGGACGTCACGCTCTTCCGCGGCGTCAACGATCAGCCGCGGGCGCAACAGGCGCACGCCCGCTGGCTCCAGGAAGAGGGCGCACGCCTCGCGCCGGGCTCGCGGCCGAGCCGCGACGTCGCCGTGCGCCTCGCGCTGGTGCACGAATTCCGCACGCGATCGAAAGTGCTGGTGTGCACCGAGGCGGGCGCGAAGGGCTTGAACCTGCAATTCTGCGAAACGATCATCAATTACGATCTGCCGTGGAACCCGCAGCGCATCGAGCAGCGCATCGGCCGCTGCCACCGCTACAACCAGAAACACGACGTGACGGTGATCAACTTCATCAATCGGGACAACGAGGCGAACCGGCTGACGTTTGAAATCCTGAGCCAGAAGCTCGATCTGTTCGGCAAGGTGCTCGACGCCTCGGACACCGTGCTGCACGAGCCGCGCACCAGCTCCCCCGAGATCGCCGTGTCCGGCGTCTCGGTCGAGCTCGAAAGCGATCTGCGGAGCATCTACAGCCGGTCGCGCTCGGTCGACGAGATCACGCGCGAGATCGCCGCGCTGCGCGACAAGGTCGAGGAGCGGCGCGACGCCTATGAAAACGAATACAAGCGGACCTCGCAGATCATCGATTCGCGCTTCGACGACGACGTGCGGAAGGTCTTCCGGCGCCTGCGCGACGAGCTGCCCGCCGCGCTCGCCGAGCTGGACCGCGATCTCGCCGAGCTGGTGAACGATTACCTGGCCGCCCGCGGCGACGACTTCCAGCGCACCGACGAAAAGGCCCGCGTCGTCTTCGAGATCACCGCCGCAGACGGCACGACGCGACGGCTCGCGACCGGCGATGCGCGCGGAGCGAACGACGCCGAAGCGCTAAATCTCGCGCATCCGCTGGTGCAGGAAGCGATCGCCGACGCGCGCACCTGGCCCGGCGGCTCGGTGGCGCTCCAGTTGCGATCAGAGTCCCCATCTGAGCTCCACACGCTGGCCGGCAAGACCGGCGTCCTCGACGTCGTCCTCGCGGAATATGGCGGCTTCGAGCCGGTGCAGCGGGTGATCGCCGCCGCGGTGGTGGACGGAGCGCCGGTCGATCCAGCGCTCGCGGCCCGGCTGTCCCATCTGCCGGCGGCCGACGGGCCACTGTTCAAGATTCCCGACGATCTGCCGCCCTTGAACGATGCGCTGGACGAGGCGCTCTTCGTCGATCAGCGCGAGGTCGAGACCAGTGAGCAGGCCCACTTCGAGCAGGCGCTCGGCCAGCTCGAACGGTTCGTGGACGACAAGGTCCTCGTCTGCCGCCGCGAGCGGGCCGGCATCGCCGACAAGCTGCGCTCCGCAAGAGCCCGCCGCGACGAGGTGGTCGGCGCGAGCGCCCGCGAGCGGATCGAAGAGGAGATGTCCTGCCTCGCCACCCGCGACGAGATGCTGGAGCAGAAGATCAACACCCTGGATTCCAGGGAAGACGAGGTCTACCGGAAATGGCGAGACCAATATCACGAGCTACGGTACCAGGCGCCGAAGGTGACCCGGCTGTTCCGGGTGGCGTTCCGGATCGATCCCCCGGCACTCCCCAGCCAGACGACGTCATGCTGAAGCTCCTGCACACGGCGGACTGGCACCTGGGAAAACGGTTTCCATCCTTTCCCGAGGAGGCGCAGAAAAAGCTCTCCCGGGCGCGGATGAACGTGATCGCCACGATCCTCGACGTGGCGCGGCGGAACATGGTGCATGCCGTGCTCTGCGCCGGCGATCTGTTCGACGATCCGACGCCGGGCGCGGACTTCTGGGAAGGGCTCGCGAAGATCTTTCGCGATCATCCACCGCCGCACATCCCGGTGTTCCTGGTGCCGGGCAATCACGATCCGCTCACCCCGGAATCCGTCTGGTCGCCCGGACATCCATTCCGCGCGCGCCTGCCGGCCTGGGTCCACGTCGTGGACCGCGACGACTTCACATTCGAGATCACGCCCGACGCGGTGCTCTATGCGCGGCCGTGCCGTTCGAAAGCCGGCGAGTGTGACCTCGCGATGAGCCTGCCGGCGCGCGCGCCCGGCGATATCAAGCTGCGCATCGGTTGCGTTCATGGCAGCACATTCGATCTCAAGGGCTATCAGACCAATTTTCCGATCAGCCGCGACGCCGGCGTCGAGCGCGGCCTCGACTACCTCGCGATCGGCGACATGCATTCATTCCGCGACGTCACCGCGAGCCTGCCGGTGCCGACGGTGTATCCGGGAGCGCCGGAGCCGACGAGCTTCGACGAGCCCGACGCCGGCCGCGTGGCAGTGGTGGCGCTGTTCCGCCACGGCTCGCGCCCCCGCGTCGATTCGGAGCCGGTGGCCTTCTGGCGCTGGCTCGACGTGCGCTGCCGCAGCATGAACGACCTGCGCGCGCTGCTGATCACCAAAGACCTCGAACGCCACGTCGTGCGGCTGCATCTGGAGATGACGGTGACGCTCGCCGAAGAGAGCGAGCTCGAACGGATCATCCGCGACCTCGAAGGCACCGACGCCACGCACGGCCGCGCCGGCATCCTGCTCGTCGACCGGACGCGCCTGCGTTTGCAGGTCGGCTCCGCGGATGCCTTCCCCGACGACCTGCCGCCGGTGATCCGGGACACCGTCGCCCGCCTCGACCGCATCGTCGCGGAGGCGGTGGACGAGGCGGATAAAGTGAAAGCAACCCGCGCGCTCTCGCATCTGTACAAGCTGGTGCAACGGCAGAACGACGCGTCCGGAGGAGCTTCATGAAGCTCCACCGCCTGCGCGTGCAGAGCTTCGCCGCGGTCCGCGACGCCGAGATCGCCTTCGGGCCGGGGTTGAACATCCTCTACGGTCCCAACGATCTGGGAAAATCCACCCTGGCCGAAGCGATCCGCCTCGTGCTCCTGCTGCCGCACACGTCGACCGGCTCCGATCCCTATATCCCATGGTCCGGAGCCAACGATCCTTTGGTCGATCTCACCTTCGAAACCGAGGAGCAGCGCTTCTGGCGGGTGCGCAAACAGTTCGGCAAAAGCGGCTCGTCGCTGCTCCAGGAGTCCAGGAACGGTCAGGATTTCGACGACGTCGAACGCGCCCGAAGGGTCGACGCGCGGCTCCGCGAGATCCTCCGCTGGGGCATTCCTGAACCCGGCGCCGGCTCGGGAAAAGGCATTCCGGAGAGCTTTCTGTCCGCGGCCCTGCTGTCCACGCAGGCGCACGTGAGCGACGTTCTCGCCGCCAGCCTGGCCGACGATCCCACGACGACCGGAAAAGATCGCATCGCCGCCGCCTTGCAGGCGGTGGCGCAGGATCCGCTGTTCATCACCCTGCTGCGCGAAACGCAGGAGCGCCGGGACGAGGCGTACACGGACAGAGGCGCCAAGAAGACAGCCAAAGGGAGCGTCTTCAAGCTCGCCGCGGACCGGGTGAACGAAGCGCGCGATGAAAAAGAACGCCTCCAGAAGATCGTCGAAGATTCAGAAGGCGTCGAACGGCGCCTCCGCGAGTTGATCGAAGAGCGCCGGCATCTCGATCAGGAGCAGGCCGCGGCGGCGGACCGGCTGGCCGCGACTGAGCAGCTCGCCCGGCAGGCCGCGGACCGCGCCGCCGCGGCGGACCGCCTGCGCGCCGCGCAGGATGCGGTGCTGCGCGTCCAGACGATGGATCAGGACGTCGCCGCCGCGGAAGAAAAAGTGAAAGATCTCGCCGCCGCCAGGAGCCGCGCCGAAGGGTCGGTAAAAGACGCCCAGCTCGCCGAAACCGCGGCCGGGGCCGCGCTCACCGCCGCCGACGAGACCGTCCGTGCGGCCGGCCTGGACTCCGACATGGCCGACACCGTGGCGCGCCAGGCGCTCGAATTGCGCAAGATCGCGGCGGATCAGGCGATCGGCGCCGCCACCGCCGCCCAGGAGCTGATCGACACCGCCTCGCGCGCCGACACCGAGCACAGACAGCGGGAAGTGGAAATGAAACGCGCCCGGGAGCAGCGGGCTCAAGCCGCCGAAGCCGAGGCAGCGGCGAGCGAGGAGCTCCACCGCTGCGATCTGCTCCAGCGCGCTGTGGAAGCGCGGGCCGCGGACAAGCTCGCCGCGACCGCCCGCGCGCAAGTCGACAAGGAAACGGCTCTCCGGAGGGATCGATCGAACATCGCCGACGAGCGCGAGGCGACGGCGGAACGGCGCGCGGCGATCATCGTGCCGCCGGCCGGAAGCCTCCCTGCCCTGCGCAAGCTCGCCACCGATCTCGCCAGCGCCCGCGGAGCCCTGGATGTCGGCTTGGTGATGACGGTGATTCCCGCGGCCCTGGTCAAAGTGAGAGTCCGCAAGGACGGCGAAGCGCCGGAGGATCTCGGCATCCTTGCCAAACCCCTCGACGTCGAGGCCGACACCGAAGTCGAAGTCGACATCGCCGACCTCGCGACCGTGCGCGTCCGCGCCGGACGGCGTGAAGCGCAGGAGAGAGTCCAGGCGCTGGAAGCTCGCTGGACCGCCGACGCGCTGCCCCACCTCCAGGCGGCCGGCGTCGACGACCTCGACGCGCTCGACGCCAAGCTGGCCGAAGCGAGAGACCTGGACGCGCACCTCAAGAAGCTCGACGGAGACCTGGACTCGCTGGACCGCCAGATCGCCGGTCTGGAGGGAGCCGCCGAGGCCCTGCGCGAAACCGCGGCTCGCGCGGAGGCCTGCCATCTGGCGCTCGGCGAGACGAAGCTCGAAACGCTGACCGCCGATCTCGACGCCCTGGGTCCCGATCCCGGAACCACGCTCCGCACCCGTCGCCACAAGGCCACGCAAGCCGCGGAGACGGCGAGAACGACCGCCAACCAGGCCGCCACCGCCGAGACTCTCGCCGAAGAACGAGCCCGCACTCTGCGCACCGCCCTGGACGCGGCGGCGCTGGCCCGCGACGCCGCCCTCGGCAAGCTCCCCTCGGGAGCGGCCCGCGAGGCACTGCAAGCCGCCCAGGAAGAGCAAAAGAAAATCCAAGCCGAGCTGGCCTCGCTCCAGAGCCTGATCGACGCGCGAAAAAAACAGCTCGAAGCGGCGCTCTCCGACGCCCGCGAGGCCTCGGACAAGGCCCGCTCCGGCGTCAAGACCGCTCAAGAAGCGCTCACCCAAGCGATCAGGAATCTCGCCTCGGAAGAAGGCCGTCTCGCCGAGCTCCGCAAAGTCCGAGCCGCCGCGGACCTCGCCGCCGCCGAGGCCATCTTCCGCGAAGCGACACAACACCACGACGCCCTCCCCGCGCCGGAACGGCTGGTCCTGCCGGACGAAGTCGCCGCCGCCAGAGACGCCCTGGCGCAAGCCAAACGGGATCTCGCGAACGTCGACCGCGACATGCACATCACCCAAGGCATGCTCCAGCAGGTCGGAGGAGCCGTCGCGAGAGATCATCTGCGCGACGCCCTGGAAGCCCTCGAACAGGCGGAATCCTACGAAAGGGAGATCGAAGCCGATTACGAAGCCTGGAGACTCCTGCTCGATCAGATGAAGGAAGCCGACGCCGCGCAAGCGAGCAACCTCGGCCAAGCCCTGGCCCCCGCCATCGCCGACCGCTTCCAGGCCCTGACCCAGCAGCGCTACCAGAGCGTCCACCTCACCGCGCACCTCGGCACCGAGGGAGTGCTCGTCGCGGGCAAGCTCAGATCGCCCGACGCCCTCTCCGTCGGCACCCGAGAGCAACTCTCCACCCTCTACCGTCTCTGCCTCGGAGAGTACCTCCAGACCACCATCGTCCTCGACGACCAGCTCGTCCAGAGCGACGACAGCCGCATGGAATGGTTCCGCAACCTCCTCATCGAAAAAGCCCGCACCTTCCAGATCATCGTCTTCACCTGCCGCCCCAACGATTACCTGGACGCGGCGGCGATGGTGACCGCGGACGGGCCGGGCTATGTGGACAGCGAGGAGGGATTTGTGCGGGCGATTGATCTGGGACGGGCGGTGGGGCGGGGGTAGGAACTGCGGTTGGCTGCGTCGCGAACGCTCAGTGCTCGATGTTCTGCCAGAGATCAGCGGGAGCAAAGCGGCCAAGGTGTCCGACATTGGTGGTGGCAATGACCAAGTCGGCTTCACCCAATGCGGCTGCCTGCCCAGCCAGGATCATGTCGCCATCGATCGTCTTGTCTCCCGCTGTCGGCTGGCCCTGTTGGCGAGCGCTTGCCCAGAACATGGCGGCGTGACGCATGGCAGCCGTTGTCAGAGGCAGATATTCCAATAGATTTCCCAGAGCGTCCAGTCGCTGGAGACCCTTGATCTTGCTTGCCCGCCACAACTCGCGGCGTACTTCGTAGTCAGCAATCTCAGGGAGGAGTATCCGCGTTCGGCGGCCCACCAGCGTCTGAAGCCACTCGGAACAGGCGACGCTCAAAGGGGAGACTTTGGGGTTGGTCACCAGCCCCAGCGGGCCGGCATCGAGCAGAACGACCCGGCTCACCAGGTCACGCCTTGGAGCTCGGGAGGAAACAGCTTCCGATCGGACAGCCGATCTTCGTCAAGGGAACGGATCAGGTACTCGCCGGTCTCTCGTTGCTCGGCGGGATCTTCGTCTTCGACCCATGACTTGAGCAGCGAGACCAGCTCGGCTTGCCGATCCGGTGCGGGGAGGAACTCGTCCAGCAGCGCAAGGGTCAGGGTCTCGACCGGCACACCTCGCCGATTGGCCTCTCGGGTCAGGCGCTGTTCCAGTACCGACGTCAGCTCAATCTGGAGCGTCATCCCTGATTGCCCTCCAAGTCGCATCGGCGCCCGCTCCAGCGGTCGCCTCTGTCTGGGATAATAACACCGCGAGAAGGTTCGGGGCCGCTCCCAATGCGGCGTCTGCGCCACAGGGAAGCTACCGGTCTGCTGCGGTAGTCATCGGGTCGAGGGCTCGGGAAGCCGTGCCGCCTCCACCCGGGCGGCGAGTCCCGCCACCGTCGGGTCCTCGAAGAGCTCGCGCAGCGGCATCTCGACACCGAAGACACTGCGCAGACGCGACATCACCTGGATCGCCAGCAGAGAGTGTCCGCCCAGAGCGAAAAAGTGATCGGTCGCTCCCACCCGTTCGAGGCCGAGAACTTCGGCCCAGATGCCGGCAACAATCTCCTCGACTGGCGTGCGCGGGGCCACCCAGTCTTCTTCAGGCTGTTGCCTGTCCGGAGCCGGCAGGGACTTCCTGTCGACCTTGCCGGTGCTGGTCAGGGGGAGCGCGTCCAGGGGGACGAAGATCGACGGCACCATGTGCTCCGGCAGGCTCTCGCGCAAGCGGTCTCGGACGGCAGCCGCCTCCCCCACCACATAGGCGACCAGGCGATCCTCCCTGGCCACCACCACCGCCTCGCGGACTCCGGGCAGGGCCGACAGAGCCGCTTCGATCTCCCCCAGCTCGATGCGGAAACCGCGGATCTTCACCTGATGATCGAGACGGCCGAGGAACTCGATGTCTCCACTTGGCAGATACCGCACCAGGTCGCCGGTGCGGTAGAGCCGGCCGCCGGGAGCGAAGCCGAAGGGATCGGGCACGAAACGCTCGGCGGTCAGGTCCGGCCGGTTGAGGTAGCCCCGCGCCACCCCGATGCCGCCGACATGAAGATCGCCGCGGACTCCGAACGGGACGAGCCGGCCCGCGCGGTCCAGGATGTACAGCGCGTTGTCCGCCGAGGAACGGCCGATGGGAACGGTGGCCGCAAGCGAGCCGTCCGCCCCGATCCGGCCGATCCGGAAGATCGCGCTGTTGACCGTCGCCTCCGTCGGTCCGTAGCCGTTGTAGAGCGTCGCCCGCGGCGCGGCCTCGCGCAGCCGCGCCACGGTGTCGCGCGTCAGCGCCTCGCCGCCGAGGTGAAGGATCTTGAGGCCGTCCAAGGCCACTCCCGCGGCGGCCAGCTCACGGGCAAAGGCGGGCGTCGTGTGCAGGGTGTCGATCTCCTGGCGCACGATCTCGCGGGCGAAGGCGAGGGGATCTCCCGCCGCCTCTCCCGCAAACACCAGCGTGCCGCCGGCGAGCAGCGTGGTGAGGTACTCGAAGATCCCGAAGTCGAAACTGAAGGAGAGGCTCTGGAGCACCCGGGTGGAAGAGCCGAGCCTGAGCCCAAGTCCAAGATACTCGACGCCCCAGCGGAGCATCGGCACCAGGTTCTCGTGCGAGATCTGCACCCCCTTGGGCCGGCCGGTGGAGCCCGAGGTGTAGACAATATATGCGAGAGAACGGGCGAGCGAGCGCTGAGCGCTCTCGATGCGGAGCGGTCCGGAGGGAGCAGCGTCTTCGAGACAGAGAACGTGGCACAGACCGAGCCCCGTCGCCCGTTCCTGATGCCGCCTCTGCGTGACCAGCACCTCGCAGCCCGCGTCCTGCAACACCCAGGCGAGTCTCTCGTCCGGAAGGCGTGGATCGAGCGGCACGAAGCCCGCTCCTGCCTGGAGAATGCAGAGCATCCCGACGAGGACCAGCGGATCCGGATCGGACAGCAGGGCGACCGGCCGGTCGAGCGGACGCGGCAGGAGGCTCTGGATGCGGCCGGCCAACGCGGCGGAACGTTCGACGAGATCGCGATAGGTCAGCGATCCCAGAGGGCCGATCGCAGCGTCCTGATCGGGCGTCCGTTCGGCCTGCCGCAAAAGCAGCTCGTGAACGGTGACCGGGAGAGCCCAGCGGTGCCCGCCCGGATCAACACCGCTCTGCACCAGTTGCCGCTCTTCCACTGCATCCATGAGTCGCAGATCGGAGAGGCGGGCCCCGGGCTCCGCGACGGCGCCGGTGAGCAGGTTCTCCAGATGGCCGAGGAACCGGTCGATGGTGGCGGCGTCGAAGAGATCGGCCGCGTATTCCACCGCACCGGCGAGGCCGTCAGGGGTCTCGCCGAAGGAGAGCGTCAGATCGAACTTCGCTGTCGTTCTGGTGTCAGCCACCGGCCGGAAACGCAGATCCCGGATCTCCAGGCTCTCGACGGGAGCGTTCTGCAATGCCAGCATCACCTGGAACAGGGGGGAATGAGCCAGGCTCCGCTCCGGAGCCAGCTCCTGGACCAGCTTTTCGAACGGCACGTCCTGATGCCGATAGGCGGCCAGCGCGGTCTCGCGCGTGCGGCCGAGTCCTTCGCGGAATGAGGATTCGCCACCCAGCTCCCTCAGATCACCGCGCAGCACCAGGGTGTTGACGAAGAAGCCGATCAGCTCTTCGGTCTCCACCCGGTTGCGTCCAGCCACGGGCGAGCCCACCGCGAGGTCGTCCTGGCCGCTGGTGCGCGCCAGCAGAACCTGGAAGGCCGCGAGCAGCACCATGAACAGCGTCGCTCCCTCGCGCCGGGCGAGCGCCTCGGCCTGCCGGGTCAGCTCTGAGGGCAGGCGCACCGGCCGCGAGGCGCCGCGGTAGCTCTGAGCAGCCGGCCGCGGCCGGTCGGTGGGCAGCTCCAGGAGGGGCGGCAGGTCCGCGAGCTGGCGGCGCCAGAAGGAGATCTCGTTCTCCAGCACTTCGCCGTGCAGCCAGGAGCGCTGCCACACCGCGAAGTCGGCGTACTGCACCGGCAGATCCGGCAACGGCGACGGCCTGCCTTCGGTGAATGCCGCATAGAGCGTCACGACCTCGCGGACCAGGATGCCCATCGACCAGCCGTCGCTCGCAATGTGATGCACGGTCAGCGCGACGGCGTGATCACCCTGATCGCCGTGATCACTGGCGGCGGCCAGACGCACCAGAAGGCCGCGCAGCAGAGGCGAGCGGGTCAGATCGAACGGCCGGCCGGCCTCTTCACCGGCGAGGCGGAGGGCCTCCGCCTCGCGCCGCCCTTCTGGCAGGCCCGACAGGTCCACCAGGGGCAGGGCGAAGGGGGCTGCCGGCATGGTCTCCTGCGCCGCCATGCCGTTCTGCTCGGAGAAGACCGTCCGCAGCGACTCGTGGCGGCGCTCGACCTCTCCCAGGCAGAGCGCCAGCACGCCGGCGTCGAGCGGCCCTTCGACGCGCAGGGCCACCGGCAGGTTGTACAGCGGGCTGCCCGGCTCGAGCTGGTCGATGAACCAGAGACGCTGCTGGGCGAACGACAGGGGGAGAGGCCCTTCGCGGGGGACCGGGGTGATCGGGGCGGGGGGCGGAGCCGGCGCGACCGTTCTGGCTTCCCGTGCCGCTTCGATCCGGATCGCAAGGTCCGCCAGCACCGGCGATTCGAACAGATCGCGCAGCGGCATCTCGATCCCGAAGACGCTGCGCAGACGCGACAGCACCCGCGTGGCCAGCAGAGAGTGGCCACCGAGCTCGAAAAAGTGACCGTCCGCCCCCACCCGGTCCAGCCCGAGCAACTCGGCCCAGATCCCGGCGAGGACCTCTTCGACCTGCGTCCGCGGCGCCAGCAAGGCCGCCGCGGAAGCTTGCCGCTCCGGAGCCGGCAGCGCCTTCCGGTCCACCTTGCCGTTGGGAGTGAGAGGCAGTGTCGCGAGAACCACGAAGGCCGCGGGCACCATGTACTCCGGCAGCCGCGCCTGCAACGACCGGCGCAGCTCCTCCGGCACAACGTCTCCGGCATCACCACTGACATAGGCCACCAGCTGCCGGCCGCCGGGACCACTCCCGGCTCGATCGTCCCGCTCATCCCGAACCAGGACGACTGCCTGGCTCACCCCGGGCAGCACGCTGAGCGCCGCCTCGATCTCCCCCGTCTCGATGCGGAAGCCGCGGATCTTGACCTGATGATCGATGCGGCCCAGATACTCGACTCCGCCCCGGGGGAGAAAGCGACTCAGGTCGCCCGACCGGTAGAGGCGCTCTCCTCCCGAATCTGGAACGAAGCGTTCGGCGGTCAGCTCCGGCCGGTCCAGATAGCCCCGTGCCAGCCCCGCGCCGCCGACCACCAGCTCACCCGCCACGCCGATGGGCACCGGCTGCAGCCGGGCATCCATCACTGCGAGAGACAAGTCCGGAAGAGGGCCTCCGATGAGGCTGCGCCGCTCACCGCGGGCATCCGCCGCACAGAGCGGCCGGTAGGTGACATGGACCGTCGTCTCGGTGATCCCATACATGTTGATCAGCCGCGGCTGCGTGTCGCCATGGCGCGCAAACCACGGCGCCAGACCGGCCAGGTCCAGCGCCTCGCCACCGAAGATCACCAGCCGCAGATCACTCCCTACGCCGCCGCGCTCTGCATCCACCTCGGCGAGCTGGGCGAAGGCCGAGGGGGTCTGGTTGAGCACGGTGACCCGCTCGCCAACGAGCAGATCCAGGAACTGCCCGGGGGAACGGCTCACTTCCCAGGGCACGATCACCAGGCGGCCTCCGTAGAGCAGCGCCCCCCAGATCTCCCAGACCGAGAAGTCGAAGGCGTAGGAGTGGAACAGCGTCCAGACGTCCCGTTCACCGAAGCCGAACCATTCCTCGGTGGTGTCGAAGAGCCGGGCGACGTTGCCGTGGGTGACCAGGACGCCTTTGGGACGGCCGGTGGAGCCCGAGGTGTAGATCACGTAGGCCAGGCTCTCGCCGTCCACCAGGATTTCGAGATTCCCGCCAGGGAGCATCTCCAACTGCTCGCGGTGCGCGTCGAGGAGAATCTGATCGACCCGATCCGGCAGCACCGCGGCGGTCCGCTCCGCCGCCACCGTGATCTGGATGCCCGCGTCCTCGATCACGTAGGCCAGCCGCTCCGGCGGGAGACCGGGATCGAGCGGCACATAGGCCGCTCCGGCTTTGAGCACCCCCAGGATGCCCACCACGAGGTCCAGCGAGCGCTCCAGGCACAGGCCCACCCGGTGCTCCGGCCCGGCTCCGAGCTGGCGCAGCCGATACGCGAGTTGGTTGGACCGGCGGTTCAGCTCGCCGTAGCTCAGGCTCACGCCGCCGCAGGTGAGAGCCGTCGCTTCAGGCGCCTGTCTCGCCTGGGCTTCGAAACGGCGGTGGAGCGACGCCGATGGCACCCCTCCTCCGACACCTCTCCATTCCACGAAGAGTTGGTGCCGTGCAGCCTCATCGAGCACCGGCAGCTCCAGGACCGGCGACTCCGGCGCCGCCAGGGCCGCGGTGAGCAGCGTCGCGAAATGAAGCAGCAGGCGTTCGATCGCCGTGGCGTCGAACAGATCGGTGGCGTACCCGGCGGTACCGCTCAATGCACCGCCGTGCTCTCCGAAGCTCAGCGTGAGATCGAACTTCGCCGCCGTCCCGGACCCGCCCACCGGCCGCAGGCGCAGGTCCGGGATCTCCAGGCTTTCGACGGGAGCGTTCTGCAACACCAACATCACCTGGAACAACGGAGCATGGGCAAGGCTCCTTTCGGGCGCCAGTTCCTCCACCAGCTTTTCGAACGGCACGTCCTGGTGCAGATACGCCGCCAGCGCCGTCTCGCGGGCTCGGCCGAGCAGATCGCGGAATGTGGGTTGGTCCCGCTGGTTTCCAGACATGTCGCCGCGCAGCACCAGGGTGTTGACGAAGAACCCGATCAGATGCTCCGTCTCCAGCAAGTTGCGCCCCGCCACGGGTGAGCCCACCGCCAGATCGTCCTGGCCGCTGGTGCGCGCCAGCAGAGCCTGGAAGGCCGCCAGCAGCACCATGAAGAGCGTCGCTCCCTCGCGCCGGGCGAGAGCCGCGGCCTGCCGGGTGAGCGCGGGCGGCAGTTGCACCGGCCGGAAGGCACCGCGGTAACTCTGTGCCGCCGGCCGCGGCCGGTCGGTGGGCAGCTCCAGGAGCGGCGGCACGCCCGCGAGCTGTTGGCGCCAGAAGGCGATCTCGCCATCCAGGACCTCGCCGTGCAGCCAGGAGTGTTGCCACACCGCGAAGTCCGCGTACTGCACCGGCAGCTCCGGCAGCGGCGACGGCCTGCCTTCCGCCAGGGCCGCATAAAGCGCCGCGATCTCGCGGACCAGGACGCCCATGGACCAGCCGTCGCTCGCGATGTGATGCATGGTCAGCGCGGCGACATGATCATGTGCTGCAAGCCGCAGCAGCACGCCGCGCAGAAGCGGTCCCTGCGTGAGATCGAACGGACGGGCAGCTTCCTCTCCGGTCAACCGGAGGGCCTGTGGCTCGCGCCGGCTCTCCGGCAGGCTCGCGAGATCCACCACGGGCAGGGCGAAGGGAGCCGCCGGTTGAATCACCTGTATCGGCGCGCCGTCCTGCTCGCCGAAGATGGTACGCAGTGCCTCGTGGCGACGCACGATCTCCCCGAGGCAGCGCGCCAGCACCCCGGCATCGAGGGGACCTTCGACGCCGAGCGCCACCGGCATGTTGTACAGCGGGCTACCCGGCTCGAGCTGATCGATGAACCACAGACGCTGCTGCGCGAAGGACAGCGGCAACGGCCCTCGGCGGAGAGCCGGGACGAGAGGAGGGATGTCCGTGCCGGAGCGCAATGTCCGTTGCGCGGCTTCGATCCGGGCGGCAAGGCCCTCCAGCGTCGGGGACTCGAAGAGATCGCGCAGCGGCAGCTCGACCCCGAAGGCGCTGCGCAGGCGCGACATCACCCGGGTCGCCAGCAGCGAGTGGCCGCCCAGGTCGAAGAAGTGGCCGTCCGCCCCCACCCGCTCCAGCCCGAGCAGCTCGGCCCAGATCCCGGCGAGGACCTCTTCGACCGGCGTCCGCGGCGCCAGCCAGGTCTCCGCGGACGTTTGCCGCTCCGGCTCCGGCAGCGCCTTCCGATCCACCTTGCCGTTGGGAGTGAGGGGTAGTGTCGCGAGAGTCACGAAAGCCGCGGGCACCATGTACTCCGGCAGCCGCGCCTGCAACGATCGGCGCAGCTCCTCCGGTATGGCGTCGCCACCGACGTACGCCACCAGCCTTTTTCCGCCGGGACCGCTCTCGGCTCGATCTTCCCTTACGACGACGACCGCCTGGTTCACCCCGGGCAGCGCGCTGAGCGCCGCCTCGATCTCACCCGTCTCGATGCGGAAGCCGCGGATCTTCACCTGATGATCGATGCGCCCCAGGTACTCCACTCCGCCCCGCGGGAGGAAGCGGCCCAGGTCGCCCGACCGGTAGAGGCGCTCTCCTCCGACGTCTGGGACGAAGCGTTCGGCGGTCAGCTCCGGCCGGTCCAGATAGCCCCGCGCCAGACCCGCGCCGCCGACCACCAGCTCGCCCGCCACGCCGATGGGCACCGGTTGCAGCCGGGAATCCATCACCGCCAGCGACAGGTCTGGGAGAGGTCCACCGATGAGACTGCGCCGCTCGCCCCGGGCATCCGCCGCGGAGAGCGGCCGAACGGTGACGTGGACCGTCGTCTCGGTGATCCCGTACATGTTGATCAGCCGCGGCTCTGCGTCGCCATGGCGCGCAAACCACGGCGCCAGACCGGCCAGGTCCAGCGCCTCGCCACCGAAGATCACCAGCCGCAGATCGCTCCCGACGCCGCCGCGCTCCGCATCCACCTCGGCGAGCTGGGCGAAGGCCGAGGGGGTCTGGTTGAGCACGGTGACCCGCTCTCCAATCAGCAGATCGAGGAACTGCTCCGGAGAACGGCTCACCTCCCAGGGCACGATCACCAACCGGCCACCGTAAAGCAACGCCCCCCAGATCTCCCAGACCGAGAAGTCGAAGGCATACGAATGGAACAGCGTCCAGACGTCCCGCTCGCCGAAACCGAACCACGCTTCGGAGGTGTCGAAGAGCCGGGCGACGTTGCCGTGGGTGACCAGGACGCCCTTGGGACGGCCGGTGGAACCCGAGGTGTAGATCACGTAGGCCAGGCTCTCGCCGTCCACCTGGGTCTCGAAATTCCCACCAGAGAGCGCTTCCAACTGCCCACGATGGGCGTCGAGGAGGACCTGGCTCGCCGTATCCGGCAGCACCGCGGCGGTCCGCTCCATCGCCACCGTGATCTGGATGCCCGCGTCCTCGATCACGTAGGCCAGGCGCTCCGGCGGGAGACCGGGATCGAGCGGCACATAGGCGCCACCGGCTTTGAGCACCCCCAGAATGCCCACCATGAGGTCCATCGAGCGCTCCAGGCACAAGCCCACCCGGCGTTCCGGCCCGGCTCCGAGCTGGCGCAGCCGATGCGCGAGTTGGTTGGAGCGGCGGTTCAGCTCGCCGTAGCTCAGGCTCACGCCGCCGCAGGTGAGAGCCGTCGCTTCAGGCGCCCGTCTCGCCTGGGCTTCGAAACGGCTGTGGAGCGACGCCGATGGCACCCCTCCTCCGACACCTCTCCATTCCACGAAGAGTTGGTGCCGTGCAGCCTCATCGAGCACCGGCAGCTCCAGGACCGGCCGCTCCGGCGCCGCCAGGGCCGCGGCGAGCAGCGCCGCGAAATGAAGCAGCAGGCGTTCGACGGTCGTGGCGTCGAACAGATCGGTGGCATACCCGGCGGTACCGCTCAATCCACCATCGTGCTCGCCGAGGCTCACCGTGAGATCGAACTTCGCCGTCGTCCCGGACCCGTCCACCGGCCGCAGCCGCAGGCCTGGGATCTCCAGGCTTTCAACGGGAGCGTTCTGCAACACCAACATCACCTGGAACAACGGAGCGTGGGCAAGGCTCCTTGCGGGCGCCAGCTCCTCCACCAGCTTTTCGAATGGCACGTCCTGATGGAGATACGCCGCCAACGCCGCCTCGCGGGCTCGGCCGAGCAGATCGCGGAATGAGGGATCGCTCCGCTGGTTTCCAGACATGTCGGCACGCAGCACCAGGGTGTTGACGAAGAAACCGATCAGCCCTTCGGTCTCCAGCCGGTTGCGCCCCGCCACGGGTGAGCCCACAGCCAGATCGTCCTGGCCGCTGGTGCGAGCCAGCAGGATCTGAAAGGCGGCGAGCAGCACCATGAACAGCGTCGCTCCCTCGCGCCGGGCGAAGGCCTCGGCCTGCCGGGTGAGCGCGGCGTTCAGCCGCACCGGCCGCGTGGCGCCACGGTGGCTCTGCGCCGCCGGCCGCGGCCGATCGGTGGGCAGCTCCAGGAGAGGCGGCAGGCCCGCGAGCTGTTGGCGCCAGAAGGCGATCTCGCCGTCCAGGACCTCGCCGTGCAGCCAGGAGTGTTGCCACACCGCGAAGTCCGCGTACTGCACCGGCAGCTCCGGCAGCGGCGACGGCCGGCCCTCGGTGTCTTCAGACAAGGCCGCATAAAGTGCCACGACCTCGCGGACCAGGATGCCCATCGACCAGCCGTCGCTCGCGATGTGATGCATGGTCAGTGCGACGACATGATCGCTTGTCTCTCCGTTACCTGGCTCTCCAGAAGCGGCCAACCGCAGCAACACGCCGCGCAGCAGAGGCCCGCGTGCCAGATCGAACGGGCGGCCGGCTTCTTCTCCGGCCAGGCGCAGAGCCAGTGCCGCGCGCCGGCTCGCCGGCAGGCCCGACAGGTCCACCAGGGGCAAGGCGAAGGGGCTCGCGGATTGAATCACCTGCACCGGCGCGCCGTCCTGCTCGCCAAAGACCGTGCGCAGTGCCTCGTGGCGACGCATGATCTCGCCGAGGCAGAGTGCCAGCACACCGGCGTCGAGCGGGCCTGTGACGCCGAGTGCCACCGGCATGTTGTAGAGCGGGCTGCCCGGTTCGAGCTGATCGATGAGCCAGAGGCGCTGCTGGGCGAACGACAGCGGCAGAGGCCCCTGGCGGGTGATCGGGGGGAGAGAGACCAGCGGCGGAGCCGGCGCGACCGCGCCAGAGCGCCGAGCCGCTTCGATCCGGCCGGCGAGATCCTGCAGCCGAGGCGCCTCGAACAGCTCGCGTAGCGGCATCTCGATCCCGAAGGCGCTGCGCAGGCGCGACGCCACCTTCGTCGCCAGCAGCGAGTGGCCGCCCAAGGCGAAGAAGTGACCGTCCGCCCCCACCCGTTCGAGGCCGAGGACCTCGGCCCAGATGCCCGCGAGGACCTCCTCGATCGGCGTGCGCGGCGCCAGCCCACCGTCCTCGGCGATGTGCGGCTCGGGAGCCGGCAGGGCCTTCCTGTCCAACTTGCCGCTGGACGTCAAGGGCAACGCCGCGAGCCTCATGAAGGTGGCAGGCACCATGGAGTCCGGCAGCCGCTCACTCAATCCCCGGCGCAGCGCATCGGCCGTGATGTCGCCAATGTCGCCGATGTCGCCAACGCCGCCAATGCCGTGGAGATTGCCGACGAAATAGGCCACCAGCCGCCGGTCTCCAGGCCTCCCTTCCCGCACGGCCACGGCAGCCTCGCGCACGCCCGGGAGCGCCACCAGGGCCGCTTCGATCTCTCCCAGCTCGATGCGGACGCCACGGATCTTGACCTGGTGGTCGGTGCGGCCGAGATACTCGATCGCACCGTCGCTGCGCCGCCGGGCCAGGTCGCCGGTCCGGTAGAGGCGGCCGCCCGGCTCGCCGGTCCTCGGATCCGTGGGGTCGGGCAGGAAGCGCTCGGCCGTGAGGCCGGGGCGGGCGATGTACCCGCGCGCCAGGTTGACGCCGCCAATGAACAGCTCGCCGGGCACGCCGACAGGCTGCGGCAGCAGGCCCCGGTCCAGCACGTGGATCCGCGTATTGGCGATCGGCCGTCCGATCGGAATGATCGGCACGTTGCCGCGCTCTTCCCCCTCACCACAGAGCCATGAGGTGACGTCGACCGCGGCCTCGGTCGGACCATAGAGATTGTGCAGGCGGACGCCCCCGAAGCGGGCGGCGAACCGGCGCGCCAGCTCGGTCGTCAGGGCCTCACCACTGCACACGACGTCGCGGACGCTGCGCAGGGTGCGGCTATCCTCCACTCCGGCCTCCACCCCCGGCTCCTCCAGGAAAAGCTGCAACATGGAGGGCACGAAATGGAGCACCGTGATCCGCTCGCCGGCGATGACGCTCTTCAGATAGGCGTTGTCGCGATGGCCGCCGGGGAGGGCCATCACCAGGCGGGCGCCGAACATCAGAGGCCAGAACAGCTCCCAGACCGAGACGTCGAAGCTGAACGGCGTCTTCTGCAGCACCCGGTCGTCCGCGGTGAGATGCAGGGCGTCCTGCATCCAGAGCAGGCGGTTGACAATGGCGCGGTGCGAGATCATCGCTCCCTTCGGGCGGCCGGTGGAGCCCGAGGTGTAGAGCACGTAGGCCGGATTGTCCGGGGCGACCGCCACTCCAGGGCGCGTGTCCTCGGCCGGCAGGCCGGAGAGATCACCGCTCGTCAGGACCAGGCGCAGCCCCGCGTCCTTCTCCTGGAAGGCCAGGCGCTCGGCCGGATGATCGGGATCGAGCGGAACATAGGAAGCTCCCGCCTTGAGGACGCCGAGCAGGGCGACCGACAGATCGCAGGAGCGTTCCAGCAGAACGCCGACCCGGCTTTCCGGACCGACACCCTGGGCGCGGAGGTGATGAGCCAGGCGGTTTGCCCGGAGGTCCAGCTCGCGATAGGTCAGCTCTTCTCCTGCGGAGCTCACGGCCACGGCCAGCGGCGTGCGATCAGCCTGCTCCTCGATCCAGAGATGCAGCGGCCGGTCGAGGGCGTAGGCAACGGCCGTCTCGTTCCAGGCGCGAAGCTGAAGGGTCTCTTCGGCGGAGAGCAGATCCAACTCGTGGACACCGCGCTCCGGCTCCCCGGCCAGACCGGCCAGCAGCCGTTCGAAGTGGCCGGCCAGGCGGTCGATCGTCGCGGCGTCGAACAGGTCGGCGGCATATCCGACCGCTCCGGCCAGCTCTCCCCCGTGATCCCCAAAGCTGAGCGTGAGATCGAACTTCGCCGTCGTCCCCTCTGTGCTCACCGGCCGCAACCGCAGGTCCCGGATCTCCAGGCTCTCGACGGGAGCGTTCTGCAGGATCAGCATCACCTGGAACAAGGGAGAGTGGGCGAGACTCCTCTCCGGCGCCAGCTCCTGGACCAGCTTCTCGAACGGAACGTCCTGGTGTCGATAAGCGGCCAGCGCGGTCTCGCGGGTGCGACCCAGGAGCGCTCGGAACGAGGTGTCTTTGGATAGATCACCGCGCAACACCAGGGTGTTGACGAAGAACCCGATCAGATTTTCGGTCTCCATCCGGTTGCGCCCGGCGATCGGTGAGCCCACCGCGAGATCGTCCTGGCCGCTGGTGCGAGCCAGCAGGGCCTGGAGGGAGGCGAGCAGCACCATGAAGAGCGTCGCTCCCTCGCGCCGGGCGAACGCCTCGGCCTGCCGGGTGAGCGCGGCGTTCAGCCGCACCGGCCGCGTGCCGCCACGATAGCTCTGCGCCGCCGGCCGCGGCCGATCGGTGGGCAGCTCCAGGAGAGGCGGCAGACCCGCGAGTTGCCGGCGCCAGAAGGAGATCTCCTCGTCCAGGACCTCGCCGCGCAGCCAGGAATGCTGCCACGCCGCGAAGTCCGCGTACTGCACCGGCAGCTCGGGCAGAGGCGACGGCCTGTCTACGCCGTCCTCCGACGAGAGCGCCGCATAAAGAGCCACGACCTCGCGGACCAGAATTCCGATCGACCATCCGTCGCTCGCGATGTGATGCATGGTCAGCGCGACAACATGATCGCTCGCCGTCATCCGGAGCAATGCACCGCGCAGCAGGGGTCCGCGGGCCAGATCGAACGGGCGGCCGGCTTCTTCTCCGGCCAGACGCAAAGCGAGTGCCTCGTGCCGGCTCTCCGGCAGGCCCGACAGGTCCACCAGGGACAGGATGAAGGGAACCGCCGGTTGGATCACCTGCACCGGCGCGCCGTCCTCTCCCTCAAACACGGCGAAGACCGTGCGCAGCGCCTCGTGGCGGCGCACGATCTCCCCGAGGCAGAGGGCCAGCACGCCGGCATCGAGCGGACCCTCGATGCGGAGCGCCACCGGGATGTTGTACAGCGGGCTGCCCGGCTCGAGCTGATCGATGAACCACAGACGCTGCTGCGCGAACGAAAGCGGCAGCGGCCCTCGCCGGAGAACCGGGACGAGGGGAGGAATGACCGAACCGGGGAGCGAAGTTCTCTGTGCGGCCTCGACCCGGGCGGCGAGACCCTCCAGCGTCGGGGACTCGAAAAGATCGCGCAACGGCAGCTCGACCCCGAATACGCTGCGCAGGCGCGACATCACCCGGGTCGCCAGCAGCGAGTGGCCGCCCAGATCGAAGAACGAATCGGTGGCGCCGATCCGCGGGCGGCCAAGAAGCTCTCCCCAGATGCCGGCGAGCACCTCTTCGACCGGCGTGCGCGGCGCCAGATAGGTCTTTTCATCGTGTTGCCGCTCCGGCGCCGGAAGGGCCTTTCTGTCCACCTTGCCGTTGGGGGTGAGCGGCAGTGCCGCGAGCGTCACGAAAGCCGCGGGCACCATGTACTCCGGCAGCCGCGCCTGCAACGACCGGCGCAGCTCCTCCGGTTTGGCGTCGCCCCCCACGTAGGCCACCAGCCGCCGGTCTCCGAGACCGCTCCCGGCTCGATCCTCACGCACGACGACAACCGCCTGGTTCACCCCGGGCAGCACGCTGAGCGCCGCCTCGATCTCCCCCGTTTCGATGCGGAAGCCGCGGATCTTCACCTGGTGATCGATTCGCCCCAGATACTCCACTCCACCCCGGGGGAGAAAACGGCCAAGGTCGCCCGACCGGTAGAGGCGCACACCTCCCGAGTCCGGAACGAAGCGTTCAGCGGTCAGCTCCGGCCGGTCCAGATAGCCCCGCGCCAGACCCGCGCCGCCGACCACCAGCTCACCCGCCACACCGATGGGCACCGGCCGCAGCCGGGCATCCATCACCGCCAGGGACAGGTCCGGGAGTGGCCCGCCGATGAGGCTACGCCGCTCGCCACGGGCATCCGCCGCGGAGAGCGGCCGGACGGTGACGTGGACCGTCGTCTCGGTGATCCCATACATGTTGATCAGCCGCGGCTGCGCGTCGCCATGGCGCGCAAACCACGGCGCCAGGCCGGCCAGGTCCAGCGCCTCGCCGCCGAAGATCACCAGCCGCAGGTCGTTTGCCGGGTCGCTTGCCGAGCGGCCGCGCTCCGCATCCACCTCGGCGAGCTGAGCGAAGGCCGAGGGGGTCTGGTTGAGCACGGTGACCCGCTCATTCAAGAGCAAATCCAGGAACTGCCCGGGCGACCGGCTCACCTCCCAGGGCACGATCACCAGCCGGCCCCCGTAGAGCAGCGCCCCCCAGATCTCCCAGACCGAGAAGTCGAAGGCGTAGGAGTGGAACAGCGTCCAGACATCTCGCGCGCCGAAACCGAACCCCTCCTCGGTGGTGTCGAAGAGCCGGGCGACGTTGCCGTGGGTGACCAGGACGCCCTTGGGGCGGCCGGTGGAGCCCGAGGTATAGATCACATAAGCCAGGCTCTCCCCATCCAACAGGATTTCGAGATCCTCGCCGGGAAGCATCTCCAACTGCTCGCGGTGAGCGTCGAGGAGGACCTGACCGACCCTGTCCGGCAGCACCGCGGCGGTCCGCTCTGTCGCCACGGCGACCTGGATGCCCGCGTCTTCAACCACGTAGGCCAGGCGCTCCGGCGGCAGGCCGGGATCGAGCGGCACATAGGCGCCACCGGCTTTGAGCACTCCCAGGATGCTAATCACGAGGTCCGCCGAGCGCTCCAGGCACAGGCCCACCCGCTGCTCCGGCCCGGCGCCAAGCTGGCGCAGCCGATGCGCGAGCTGGTTGGAGCGGCGGTTCAGCTCGCCGTAGCTCAGGCTCACGCCGCCGCAGGTGAGGGCCGCCGCTGCGGGCGCCCGCCGGGCCTGGGCTTCGAAGCGGGCGTGGAGCACCGAGGACGCCGGAGGCTCTCCTCCCACACCTCTCCATTCGACGAGAACCTGGTGCCGTGCGGCCTCGTCGAGCACCGGCAACTCAAGGACCGGCAGCTCCGGCACTGCCAGTGCCGCGGCGAGCAGCGTCTCGAAGTGCCGGAGCAGACGGTCGATCGTCGTGCCGTCGAACAGGTCGGTGGCATATTCCGCGGTCCCGGTCAGCTCCCCGTGCTGCTCGCCGAGGCTCAGGGTGAGATCGAATTTCGCCGTCGCCCCGGTCCCGCGCAGGGGCCGCAGATGCAGACTCGGGATGTCCAGGCTTTCGACCGGAGCGTTCTGCAAAGCGAACATCACCTGGAACAGGGGCGTGTGGGCGAGGCTCCTCGCCGGAGCCAGCTCCTCCACCAGCTTTTCGAACGGGACGTCCTGGTGCAGCCAGGCGGCCAGCGCGGTCTCGCGGGTCCGGGTGAGGAGCGCGCGGAGCGAGGTGTCTTTGGATAGATTACCGCGCAACACCAGGGTGTTGACGAAGAACCCGATCAGACTCTCGGTCTCGATCCGGTTGCGCCCGGCGACGGGTGAGCCCACCGCCAGGTCGTCCTGGCCGCTGGCGCGGGCCAGCAGGACCTGGAACGCGGCGAGCAGCACCATGAAGAGCGTGGCTCCCTCGCGCCGGGCCAGGTCCGCGGCCTGCCGGTTGAGAGCGGCGGGCAGGCGCACGGGGCGCACGGCACCACGGTAGCTCTGGGCCGCCGGCCGCGGCCGGTCGGTGGGCAATTCCAGAAGCGGTGGCAGCCCCGCGAGCTGCCGGCGCCAGAAGGAGATCTCTCCGTCCAGCACCTCGCCGTGCAGCCACGAACGCTGCCAGACCGCGAAGTCCGCGTACTGCACCGGCAGATCCCGCAGAGGCGACGGCCTGCCCTCGGCCAGGGACGGATACAGCGCCGCGATCTCGCGGACCAGGACGCCCATCGACCAGCCGTCGCTCGCGATGTGGTGCATGGTCAGCGCGACGACATGGTCACGTGCTGCAAGCCGCAGCAACACGCCGCGCAGCAGAGGCCCACGCCCGAGATCGAAGGAGCGCTGCGCCTCTTGCTGGGCGAGGGCGGACCGATCCAACAGATCGGACCGATCCGACAGATCGGACCGATCCGACAGATCGGACAGATTCGACAGATCCACCAAGGGCAGCACGAACGGAACCGCCGGCATGATCACCTGCACCGGCGCGCCGTCCTGCTCGCCGAAGACTGTGCGCAGTGCCTCGTGACGGCGCACGATCTCCCCGAGGCAGAGCGCCAGCACCCGGGCGTCGAGAGGTCCTTCGACCCGCAGGGCCACCGGCAGGTTGTAGAGCGGGCTGCCCGGTCCAAGCTGATCGATGAACCAGAGGCGCTGCTGGGCGAACGACAGCGGCAACCGCCCGCGGCGGAGAGCCGGGACGAGAGGAGGGATGACCGCGCCGGAGAGCGGTGTCTGCTGGGTTCTCTGCGCAGCCTCGACCCGGGCGGCGAGGCCCGCCACCGTCGGCGACTCGAAGAGGTCGCGTAGCGGCAGCTCGACGCCGAAGGCCCTGCGCAGGCGCGACACCACCCGCGTCGCCAGCAGCGAATGGCCGCCCAGGTCGAAGAACGAGTCGGTGACTCCGATCCGCGGGCGGCCGAGAAGCTCGCCCCAGATGCCGGCGAGCACCTCTTCGACCGGCGTGCGCGGCGCCACATGGATCTTGTCCTCGCTGTGCTGCCCGGGCGCCGGCAGGGCTTTTCGGTCCACCTTGCCGTTGGGCGTCAGGGGGAACGCCGCGAGCGTCACGAAGACGGCGGGCACCAGGTGCTCCGGCAGGCGCTCGCGGAGCTGGTTCCGGAAGGAGGGTCGGAGCGCGCCGGGTGCCTCGCCGATCACATAGGCGACCAGCCGGTCCCCCTGCACCACCACGGCCGCCTCGCGGACTCCCGGCAGCGTCGTCAACGCCGCCTCGATCTCCCCCAGCTCGATGCGGAAGCCGCGGATCTTCACCTGATGATCGATGCGGCCGAGCAGCGCGATCTCGCCGTCCGGCCGCTGGAGCGCCAGGTCGCCCGTCCGGTAGAGGCGCTCGCCGGGGAGCAGGGAGAACGGGTGCGGCACGAACCGCGCGGCGGTCTGGTCCGGCCGCCGCAGATAGCCGCGCGCCAGGCCCGTGCCGCCGAGGCACAGCTCTCCGGTCACTCCGAGTGGCACCGGGTTGCCGCGAGCGTCCAGGATCCACGTCTCGAGCTGGTCGATCGGCCGGCCGATGGTCAGCAGCTCCGCGCCGTCGTAGAGCTTCGCCGTGGCGCAGACCGTCGTCTCGGTCGGACCGTAGGCGTTGATGAACCGCCTCCCCACCGCCCAGCGCCTGGCCAGCTCGAGCGGGCAGGCCTCGCCGGCCACGATCAGCGTCTCCAGCCCGGGCAGGCTGTCCGATTCGGCGGGGTCCAGAATCCCCAGAGCGGTCGGCGGCAGCGTCGCGACGGTGCACTCCTGGAGCAGCGCCGCCAGCTCCCCGGCCGATTGCCGGCGCTCCGGCGGGCCGAGCACCAGCGTGCCGCCGGAGCAGAGCGTCATGGCGAAGTCCAACGCCGAGGCGTCGAAGCTGAGCGAAGCGAATTGCAGCACGCGAGAGCCGGGCCGGACGCCGAAGAGGCACCCGATGGCCACCCCCAGATTGCTCCACCCGCGGTGGTGGACCATCACCCCTTTCGGCCGGCCGGTTGAGCCCGAGGTGTAGATCACATAGGCCAGGCTGTCTCTGAGCCAGGGCGCCGTGACGATCGGGAGCCGCTCCGCGCTCGCGCGGTCGAAGTCGCTCCGCGACGCGTCGAGGCAGAGAGTCAGCGCGGCGGCGTTCTCCGGCAGGGAGCCGCGCAGCCATTCCTGGGTGAGGAGCACCGGGAGGCGGGCGTCCTCGATCAGGAAGGCGAGCCGCTCGCGCGGATAGGCCGGGTCGAGCGGCACGTAGGCGGCGCCGGCCTTGAGGATGCCGAGCACGGCGACGACCATCTCCGGCGAGCGCTCGATGCACAGCCCGACCCGGGTCTCCGCCGCCACCCCGAGCGCCCGCAGGCGGTGGGCGAGCTGGTTGGCGCGCCGGTCGAGCGCGGCCCAGGAGAGGGCTTCGCCTGGCGCGGCCAGCACGATGCTGTCCGGAGTCCGGTCCACCCAGTCCTCGAACATCGAAATGACAGAAGGGCCGGAGAGGAGATCGGACCCCGCCGCGTCCGGCCTCTGCTCGATCCGCACCTGATGCAGCTCCGCGGCGGACAGGAGCGGCAGGTCCGCGACGCGCCGGTCCGGATCGGCCAGGGGTCCCGCCAGCAGGCGCTCGAAACCGGCGACCAGCCGCTGCACGGTCGGCGGATCGAACAGGTCGGTGGCGTACTCAACGCGACCGGCCAGCTCACCGTCTCTCTCCCCGAGGCTCAACGTGAGATCGAACCTCGCCGTCGTTCCGGCGCCGTGCAGCGGACGCAGGCGCAGATCCCGGATCTCCAGGCTTTCGACGGGAGCGTTCTGCAACACGAGCATCACCTGGAACAGCGGCGTCTGCGCGAGGCTCCGCTCCGGAGCCAGCTCCTCGACCAGCCTTTCGAACGGCACGTCCTGATGCAGGTGGGCGGCGAGCGCCGTCTCGCGGGTACCGCCGAGCAGCTCGCGGAACGACGGCTGCCGGGACAGATCGCCGCGCAGCACCAGGGTGTTGACGAAGAACCCGATCAGCCCCTCGGTCTCCATCCGGTTGCGCCCGGCGACGGGCGAGCCCACCGCCAGATCGTCCTGTCCGCTGAGCCGGGCCAGCAGGGCCTGGAAGGCGGCGAGGAGAACCATGAAGAGCGTCGCCCCCTCGCGCCGGGCGAGGGCCGTGGCCTGCCGGGTGAGCGCGGCCGGCAGGCGCAACGGGAGTGAGGCGCCGCGGTGGCTCTGTTTCGCCGGCCGCGGCCGGTCGAGGGGCAGGTCCAGGAGCGGCGGCAGGCCCGCAAGCTGGCGGCGCCAGAAGGCGATCTCGTCCTCCAGCACCTCGCCGTCCAGCCAGGAACGCTGCCACACCGCGAAGTCGGCGTACTGCACCGGCAGCTCCGGCAACGGCGACGGTCTGCCGAGGGCGAGCGCCGCGTAGAGCGCCGCGACCTCACGGACCAGGATGCCGGTCGACCAGCCATCGCTCGCGATGTGGTGCACAGTCAGCGCAACGACATGGTCGCCCGTCTCTCCAGAATCGGTCAGCCGAAGCAAGACTCCCCGCAGCAACGGACCACGAGCCAGATAGAACGGCCGGCGGGCTTCGTCTCCGGCCAGGCGCGGGACGAGCTCCTCCCGCCGGCCCTCCGGCAGGCGCGACAGGTCCACCACCGGCAGGGCGAAGGGTGCCGCCGGCCGGATCACCTGCACCGGCGCGCCGTCCCGGACGTCGAACACCGTGCGCAGCGCCTCGTGGCGGCGCTCGATCTCCCCCAGGCAGAGCGCCAGGACACCGGCGTCGAGCGGCCCTTCGACGCGCAGAGCCACCGGCATGTTGTAGAGCGGGCTGCCCGGCTGGAGCTGATCGATGAACCAGAGACGCTGCTGGGCGAAGGACAGCAGGAGCGGCCCCTCCCGGGGCACCGGAACCAAAGGCGGAGTGAGCCGTCCGGCTCCCGCCTGCCCGGTCGCCTCGATGCGGGCTTCGATGCGGACGGCCAGGTCGGCCAGCACCGGGGCCTCGAACAGCTCGCGGAGCGGCATCTCGATCTCGAAGGCGCTACGCAGGCGCGACATCACCCGCGTCGCCAGCAGGGAGTGTCCGCCCAGCTTGAAAAAGTGATCGGCCGCCCCGACCCGTGTCCCCGCGGAGAGACCGAGCAGCTCGGCCCAGATGCCGGTGAGGATCTCTTCGACCGGCGTCCGCGGCGCCACGTAGCTCTCCGCGGCGCTCTGCCACTCCGGAGCCGGCAGGGCCTTGCGGTCGATCTTGCCGTTCGCGTTGCGGGGCAGGGCCGCGAGCCGCACGAAGGCGGCCGGCACCATGTGGTCCGGCAGGCGCTCGCGCAGCCGCTCGCGCAGCGTGTCGGCCGCCGTGCTGATGACGTCACCGGTCACGTAGGCGACGAGCCGCCGGTCGCCCGGTCTGTCCTCGCGCGCCACCACGACGGCCTCGCGGATTCCGGGGAGCGCCAAGAGCGCCGCCTCGATCTCTCCGGGCTCGACGCGGATGCCGCGCAGCTTCACCTGATGGTCGAGCCGGCCCAGCAGCTCCAGGCGGCCGTCCGGTCTCTGCCGCCCCAGGTCGCCGGTGGCATAGAGCCGCTTCCCGGGCTCGCTGGAGAACGGATCCGGCAGGTATCGTTCCGCCGTCAGGTCCGGCCGGCTCAGATAGCCGCGGGTGACTCCGGCGCCCCCCAGGAGGACCTGCCCGACGATCCCGGCGGGCACTTGCCGCAGATGGCGGTCCAGCACATGGCAGCGCATGCCGGGGATGGGGCGCCCCGCCAGAGCCATTCCCAGATCGGGGCCACCGGGCGGCACTTCCTGCACGGTCGAGGTCATGGTGCATTCGGACGGGCCATACTGATTGGCGATCCGGACCGCTTCTCCGAAGGTATGCCGGACCCGCCGGCAGAGCTCCAGGGGGAGCGGCTCACCGCTGGAGAGGAGCAGGCGCAGGGCTCCGCCGCCAGAGGAGGAGCCGGCCGATTCCACCAGGGCTTGGAGCTGGGACGGGACCACGCTCAGGAGACCCGTCACCCCCTCCGCCCGGACCTTCTGGAGCAGGACCGCCGGGTCCCGGACCTCGTCATCGGACACGAGCACCACCACGGCGCCGCGGGTGAGGGGATAGAGGAGGTCCCGAATGGAGGCGTCGAAGGAGAGGCGGGCGAGCTGCAGGATGCGGTCGCCTGGCGAGAGCGGCCACTGTTCATCCAGGTACTCCAGATAGCTCGCCACGGCACCGTGGGTGCCGAGGATCCCCTTGGGGGCTCCGGTCGATCCGGACGTGAAGGAGATGTAGGCGAGAGAACCGGGAACGGCCGGGACGTCCTTGCCGCTGCCGGTCTCCGCACCTGCATCCAGGATGAGGACCTCCGCCCCGCTCCGGGGGGGCAGGCGCGGAAGCAGGTGCGGTTGAGTGAGCAGCCATCCGGGGGAGACCCGGTCCACCAGGGAAGCCAGCACCGGCTCGGAGGAACGCGGATCGAGAGCCACGAAGGCACCGCCGGCGGCCAGCACGGCCAGGACCGTCTCGGCCATCTCGAACGAGCGGTCGAAACAGAGCGCCGTCACGGTCTCGGGTCGCACGCCCCGGGCGCGCAGCAGCGCGGCCCGCCGGCGCACCCGCCATTCGAGCTCGCCATACGTGAGCGTGCTCTCACCCGATTGCAGGGCCACCGCCTCCGGCCACCTGGCCGCGGCGGCGAAAAAGCGCTCAGGGAGGAGGGGCCGGGGAGGGGATGCCGAGCGTGCGGCGCTCCATTCAAGGAGCTGGTGGCGTTCGGCCGGGGAAAGCAGCGGCGGCAGCTCGGAAGAAACCAGATCCGGCGCCGCCAAGGCGGAGGCGAGAAACCTTTCGAAATGGAGGATCAGGCGGTCGACGGTCGTGGCGTCGAACAGGTCGGTCGCATACTCGATCGCGCCGTCCAGACCGCCGGCGATCTCGGTGAAGCTGGCGGTCAGATCGAATTTCGCCGTCGTCCCGGTCGCGCTCACCGGGTGCAGGCGCAGATTGCGGACCTCCAGGGCCTCGGCCGGGGTGTTCTGCAGGATGAGCATCACCTGGAAGAAAGGCGCATGCCCCAGGCTCCTCTCCGGCGAGAGCTCCTGGACCAGTTTTTCGAAGGGGACGTCCTGGTGCGTGTGGGCGGCCAGCACGGTCTCGCGGACCTGGCCGAGCAGCCCGCGGAACGAGGGATCGAGCGTCAGATCGCCGCGCAGGACCAGGGTGTTGATGAAAAACCCGATCAGCCCCTCGGTCTCGATGCGGTTGCGTCCGGCGACGGGAGCGCCCACCGCGAGATCGTCCTGACCGCTGTAGCGGGCCAGGAGGGACTGGAGGGCGGCCAGCAGCACCATGAAAAGGGTCGCTCCCGCGGACCGGGCGAGAGCCTCGGCCTGCCGGACGAGCGCGGCTTGCAGCCGCAGCGGCCGCAGCGCGCCGCGGAAGCTCCGCACCGCGGGCCGCGGCCGGTCGGTGGGCAGCTCCAGGAGCGGCGGCAGACCCGCGAGCTGGCGGCGCCAGAAGTCGATCTCCCGGTCCAGGATCTCGCCCCGCAGCCAGGAGTGCTGCCACACCGAGAAATCCGCGTACTGCACAGGCAGCTCCGGCAGGGGCGATGGATTTCCTTCGGAGAGCGCGGCGTACAGCGCGGCGACCTCGCGCACCAGGATGCCGATCGACCAGCCGTCGCTCGCGATGTGATGCAGGGTCAACGCGACGGCATGGTCACTTGTCTCTCCAGAATCGGCCAGGCGCACCAGCAGGCCGCGCAGCAGCGGCCCCCCCCTGAAACCACCGAGGTCGAACGGGCGGCCGGCTTCTTCCCCCGTCAGCACGCGGGCCTCCGGCTCCCGCCGGCTCTCCGGCAGACCCGACAGGTCCACCAGGGGCAGAGCGAAGGGCGCCGCCGGGTGGATCACCTGCACCGGCCCTTCGTCCTCAAACACCGCGAAGGTCGTGCGCAACGCCTCGTGGCGGCGGACGATCTCGCCGAGGGTCGCCGCCAGCACAACGGAGTCGAGCGGCCCTTCGGCACGCAGCTCCGTGGGGATGTTGTAGAGCGGGCTCCCCGGTTCGAGCTGATCGGTGAGCCAGAGGCGCTGCTGGGCGAACGAGAGGGGCAGCGGACCTTCCCGCGGCACCGGGACCAGGGGCGGAGCCGGCGCGACCGCGCCGGAGTGCCGGGTGGCCGCGATCCGGGCGGCGAGATCCGCGAGCACCGGCGCCTCGAACAGGTCGCGCAGCGGCACCTCCACCTCGAACGCCTCACGGAGCCGCGAGATGACCCGCGTCCCCAGGAGCGAATGCCCGCCCAGGGTGAAGAAGTTGTCGCGCGCGCCCACCCGCTCGACCCCCAGCAGCTCGGACCAGAGCGCCGCCAGCATCTCCTCCTCGGGGCCGGACGGGGCCACGTACTCCGCCGCCTGCGCCAGCTCCGGCGCCGGCAGCGCCTCGCGGTCGAGCTTGCCGTTCGCCGTCACCGGCAGCGCCGCCAGGGTGACGAAGGCGGACGGCACCATGTAGGACGGCAGCGACTCACCGAGCCAGGCGCGCAGGGTCTGCGCCTCCGGCGCGACGTCACTCTTGGGCGATGTCCTGGGAACGATCCAGGCGACCAGACGGCCGTCGAGCACCTGCACCACCGCGTCCCGCACCTGCTCGTGGCGCAGCAGCGCGACCTCGATCTCCCCCAGCTCGATGCGGTAGCCGTGGAGCTTCACCTGCCGGTCGACACGCCCGAGGAATTCGAGGTTACCGTCGGCGAAGAAGCGCACCCGGTCGCCGGTGCGGTACAGACGCGCGCCCGGCTCGCCGGAATGACCGGCGAACGGATCGGGAACGAACGCCGCCGCGGTCAGCGCCGGCTGCCCGGCATAGCCCACGCACAGGCAGGCGCCTCCGATATACAAGTCGCCCGGAACTCCGATCGGGCTCGGCCGCAGCTCCGCGTCGAGGGCGTGATAGCGCGCGTTGGCGATCGGCCTGCCATAGGGGATGCTCGGCCAGCGCGGATCGACCTCTTCGACCGGATACCAGTTGGACCACACGGTGGCCTCGGTGGCGCCGCCCAGGCTGATCACCCGGCAGCTTGGGAAGGCGGCGCGCACCTGATCCGGCAGCGGCACCGGAATCCAGTCCCCCGACAGCATCGCGAGTCGCAGCGGACGCGGCGCCTTCCCTGGAAACAGCGGCGCGAGCTGCTGCAACGCCGCGGGAGCCGAGTCCCAGATGGTGACCGGCTCGGTGCACAGCAGGCGCACCAGCTCGGCCGGCTCGCGGAGCGCCGACTCTGAAGCGACGTGCACCGTGCCGCCGGCCGCGAGCATCCCGAAGATGTCCCACACCGACAGGTCGAAGGCGAGCGAGGTGACGAACAGGAGACGGTCTCCCGGCCCCACGTCGAGCGTCCGGTTGACCCAATGGATCAGGTTGACCGCCGGCGCGTGCCGCACCGCGATCCCCTTCGGCAGCCCGGTCGAGCCCGAGGTGTGGATGATGTAGGCCACGTCTCCGGAAGACCCTCCCGGAGAGCCCGCCGTGGGCACGGAAACAGCCGGCGAGCGCTCGACGTGCCAGCCGGTCCAGGTCCGCTTTCTTCGTTTCGTCTGTCCTGGTTGATGGCCGGCCTGGAGGATCACGTCGTAGCGTTCGCCCAGCTCGTTGGCGAATCCTTCCGTCCGATGGTGGATCTCCGCCCGGCCCAGATCGTGGAACAGCTCCTCGTCGAGCGCCAGGACCTCCCCTGCCGGGTCCTTCCGCGCATCGATCACGTCGGCGAGCAGGAGCGCGCCGCCCGGCGCGAGGAGCGCCAAAGCATCGGCCACCACCTTCTCCAGGTAGCGCGGACCGGGAAAGAACTGCACGGTGCTGGCCAGGAGGACGAGATCGAACGAGCCGGGCGCGAACCGGGTGCCGATCTCGTCGGCGAAACCGGTGGGAAGCTCGACGTTGTCGATCCCTGCCGCACGGGCGTGCTCGCGGTTGCGCTCCTGCGTGTGCTCCGACGGATCGAGACCGACGGCGTGCTCGACCCGCCGCGCCATCTCCCAGAGGATCAGGCCCGAGCCGCACCCCACTTCCAGCACGCGGGCTCCAGGCCGCAGCCACGGCTCCGCCAGAGACAGCACGCGGTCGCGGTATTCGTCCACCTCGGCCTCAAGAAACGGCAGACCGGTGCGCCGGCTCACGAAGCCGCCTGCCAATATCCGATCGATCCGATCATTCGGGTCGGTCGCCCGGTCGGACACGAAGTCGAAGAGGGACCGGATGGCCGCCGCATCGACCGTCTCCGGATCGGGCTCCTGCGTCCCGACGTCCAGGCAGACCGCGTCGCCGAGGCGCGGCAGGCCCCAGCGGAGCTTCTCCACCGCCGGCAGCGTCCGACGGCCGCAGAGGATCACCGGCGCGCCGGTCCCCGCCAGGATCGTCTCCACCCGGTCCGCCGGCCAGGCGGCGTCCAGAGGAACGTAGGTCCCACCCGCTTCGAGCACGCCGAGCACTCCGGCGAGCATGTCGGGCGAGCGCTCCAGCCACACTCCCACCGCCGTCCCCCGCTCCACGCCGAGGCGGCGCAGGAACGTGGCGAGCCGATGCGCCCGGTCCGCCAGCTCACGATAGGTCCAGGCGTTCTCCTCCCACACCGCCGCCAGGGCGTCCGGCCGCGCCTCCGCCTGCGCCGCGAAGAGCTGGTGCATCAAGAGGTCCGGGCCCTGGTCGTCCGCCGTATCGTTCCACTCGCAGAGAAGCTGGTGCCGCTCTCCCGCCAGCAGCAGCGGCAGCTCGCCGAGCCGTGGATCGCCGTCCTCCGCGTCATCGGAGGAGAAGGTGGTGAGCACCCGGGCCAGGCGCTCCAGCAGCCGCACCATCTCCGGCGCGCCACATCGCGCGGCATCCCAGCGCAGCGAGAGCAGCAGCTCGTTGCCCGGCACCACGACGACGTCCAGCGGATAATTGGTCAGCGAGCTCCCGGCACCCTCTTCGATCAACAGCCCGGCGGGCCGGGAGGCTTCATCCGGCAGCAACAGGTTTTCGAACACCAGGATGTGATCGAACAAGGCCACCCCTGCCGGCAGCCCGCTCCAGCGCCGCACGTCGACCAAAGGTGCGAGCTCGTAGCGGCGCGCCTCCACCTGATGCTCCTGGAGAGCGAAAAGCCAATCCTGGAGCCGGTGCCCCGGCGTCACCTCGACCCGCAACGGCAGCGTGTTCAGGAACGGCCCCACGATCGCCTCGACGCCAGGCAGGTCCGCCGGCCGGCCGGCCACCGTAACCCCGAAGACCACGTCGTCCCGGCCGCTTTCCTGGGCCAACAGGAGAGCCCAGGCGCCCTGTGCCAGAGTGTTCAGCGTCAGCCGGCGCCGCCGCGCCACCGCGCGCAGCGCGGCGCTCACCGCCGCCGGCAGAGCCAGATCCCGCCGCCGCGCGTCGATTCCAGGCGTCCCCGCCCGCTCCTCCGCCTGCTCCTCCCGCGCCGCGAGGAAGGTGGGGGTGGAGAATCCCTCCAGGCTCCGCCGCCAGAACGCCTCGGCCGCCCCGAGGTCCTGCCGTTTCAGCCAGGCCAGATAGTCATGGAAGCCCGGAGCCGGAGGCAGCACCGGCTCACGCCCCGCGGCCAGGGCTTCGTAGGTGCCGAGCAGCTCTCCGAGCACCAGCCCCTGCGACCAGCCGTCGGTCACCAGATGGTGCTGCGTCCAGACGAGCTGGTGCACCTCCTCCGCCAACTCGAAGAGCGTCAGACGCAGGAGCGGCGCCGTGGTGAGCTCAAACCCTTGCGCGCGATCCGCCTCCAAAAAACCGGCCAACCGCTCCTCCTGCTCCGCCGCGCTCATGCCGGTGAGATCGCGCCAGCAAGCGCGCTCCATCTTCAGCTCGGCCTCCCAAAAGGTCACCTGCCGCGGCGCCTCCAAGCCCTCCCAGAAAAACGCCGTGCGCAAGATGGAGTGCCGCGCGACGAGCGATCGCCAGGCCCGCTCGAACGCCGGAAGGTCGAGCCGGCCGCTCAACCGCAGGCTCATCTGGAGGACGTAGACCCCTGAGCCGGGGGCCATCAAACTATGAAAGAGCATCGCCTGCTGCATCGGCGACAACTCATCGATCTCTTCGATATCATTAGAATTCATCAGGAAAGCCTCACGGGTCTTTTCGCGCGGCGGCGATTCTACAGAGATTGAGGCCAGCCAGCCGCCACTCCTCCTGGGTCTGCACCAGCGCCTTGAGCGGCACATACATCTCCGGCAGCGGCGGCCGGCCCTGCCTGCGCTCTCCGTCAGCACAGCAATGTCGAGACATTCCAGCAATTCTCCGCATTTCCACTGCAATCGATCTACGCCAAGCTGCAATCTACCTCTCCCGCGGCGCAATTCTCTGCATTTTAACTGGATTTCTCGACATTACCGCGCCGTTTCTCTGCGAAACCAGAAGTTTTCTCGGCGAATCCAGGGATATTCTCTACATTTTTTCTCGAGCGCGTGGCTAAACCAAAGACAAATGCAGAGACTTGTCCCGTTGTCTCTACATAGTTCTCCAGCGTCTCCGCGAAACCCGCGGGTTTCTCTGCGAAACCCAAGAAACTCTCTGCGTTCCTCTCGGGTGTGCTGACTACCCAGGACTGTGTCTCGACATCGGAGGCGGGGGAGGCGCGGGGCGCCAGACTAACTGCCGGACAAGAAACTGCTCTCGCTTGAAGCCGGCTGCCGCTCCCGGCGGCAAGGCTCACTCGCCAACTCCTCGTGCAGGAGCGCCGCGAGGCCCTGCACGCCGGGAGGTAAGAGCAGCGTGTAGTGGTCGCCCGGAAGGTCGTGCACGGCGACGAAGTGCAGAGCCAGGCGCCCCCAACCCAGATCCGCGGGCGCTGCGAGCGGCGCCGGTGCGGCAGCCTTGAAGAGGAGGATCCGGGCTGCGCAGAGGCCTCCCGCGTAGCTGTCGACCGCGCGCTGGTTGGCCGCGAACACGGCGAAGCGCCGCGCCAGGTCCCCGGCATCCAGGCCGGGTGGGAGGAGACCCAGGCGGGCTGCCTCGGCGTGCAGCCAGGTCAGGGCTTCCGTGGTGGTGCGCTGCGCGAAGCCCGCTGGCAGGGCGGGATGGCCGAGCCCGAGGAGACGGGCGAGATCGTAGGCGAAATGGGCCACCAGCTCGCCTTCGGTCAGGGCTTCAGCCCCTCCGGGGGTGCCTGGCGCGGAGGAGTCGATGAGCACGAGCGGGTCGACGGTCTCGCCGGCGCGTTCGAGCTGGCGAGCCATTTCGAAGGCCACGACGCCGCCCAGCGACCAGCCGCCCAGGGAGTACGGACCGGCGGGCTGGACCTCGCGCACGGAACGGAGATAGCTGGCCGCCATCTCCTCCAGAGAGGGGTGCTCCCGCAGCTCGTCCCCATCCGGCACCTGGAGGCCGTAGACGGCGCGGTCCGCCGCGAGGCTGCGGGCCAGATGGACGTAGGCGAGGACTTCGCCGCCGATCGGATGGACGAGGAAAAGCGGCCGGCCGCCGGCTTCGCGCGCCGGGGGCGCCAGCTCGATCAGGGCCTCGCGGGCGGGCACGGCCCCCTCGCGGAGGAGGGCCGCCAGGCGCTCGACGGTGGGGTTGCGCAGGAGCGCCGCGAGCGGCAGGGTGACGCCGAAGCTCGCCTGGAGGCGGGCCATCAGTTGTACGGCCAGGAGGGAGTGGCCGCCGCGAGCGAAGAAATCGTCCCGCACGCCGACCGGTTGGACGCCGAGCAGCTCTTCCCAGAGGCGGACGAGCCGCAGCTCCAGGGTGTCTCGCGGCGCCAGGTGCCCCCCCTCCGGCTTGCCGGCGGTGACGGAGGGAGGAACCGGCAGCGCACGGCGATCGACTTTGCCGTTGACGGTGAGTGGCAACGCATCGAGGGCGACGAACTGCGACGGCAGCATCGGCTCGGGGAGCATGCTGCCGAGCCAGGCGCGCAGCTCCGGAGCGGGCGGCAGCTCCGGAGCAGGCGGTGCGGCGAGGTACGCGATCAGGCGGCCCTCGCGCGCCAGGACGGCCGCATCGCGGATCGCCGGATGGCTGCGCAGGGCCGCTTCGATCTCGCCCAGCTCGATGCGGAGGCCGCGGAGCTTGACCTGATGATCGATGCGGCCGAGGAAGTGGAAGATCCCGTCCGCTCGCTGGCGGACGAGGTCGCCGGTGCGGTAGAGACGGGCGCCGGACGCCGCGGCACAGGGATCCGGGACGAAGCGCTCCGCCGTGAGATCGGCCCGGCCGAGATAGCCGCGCGCCAGGCCGGCGCCGCCGGCGCACAGCTCGCCCGGCACGCCGAGCGGCACGGGCTGCCCCCGGCTATCCAGGACCAGCAACCGGACGTTGTCGAAAGGCCTGCCGAGCGGCAGGACCGCCGTTGCTTCGCCCGCAGGGCAAGGGTGGGAGGACACGTCGATCGCGCACTCCGTCGGGCCGTAGAGGTTGCAGAGCTCGACTCCTGGCAGACGTTCGAAGGCGCGCTCGCAGAGCGCCGCCGGCAAGGCCTCGCCGCCGCAGAACAGACGCCTCAGGGGGGAGTCGCGCAGGTCCTCCTCCAGGAACGGCCCCAGGACGGAGGGGACGAGTTGGAGAACGGTCACGCCCCGCTCCCGCACCTCCCGCGCCAGGACGGCCGGCTCCCGGTGCGCGCCAGGCGGCGCCAGCACCAGCCGCGCCCCGGTGAGGAGCGGCAGGAAGATCTCCCAGATCGCCGCGTCGAAGGTGCAGGGGGTCTTCTGGAGCACCGCGTCGGACCCGATGAGCGGGAACGCGCGCCGCATCCACAGCATGTGGTTGGCGATGGCGCCGTGCGAGACCAGCACGCCCTTGGGGCGGCCGGTGGAGCCCGAGGTGTAGATGACGTAGGCGAGATGGTCCGGCGTCACGGCGATCTCCCCCGCCACTTCCGCATCGTCTTCCACGGCCGCCATGGCCGTGAGATCGAGGGTGCACGCGTGCTGGAACAGCTCGGCCGGGGCGCCCGGCCCGGCGATCAGAATGACTGGCCGGGCATCGTCCAGCACCGCGGCAAGCCGCGCGGCGGGATGAGCGGGATCCAGGGGGACCCAGGCGGCGCCGGCTTTCCAGATGGCGAGCAGGCTCACCACCATCTCCGGCGAGCGGTCACAGCAGAGCGCCACCCGGTCCTCAGGCATCACCCCCCGGCGCCTGAGGAGACCGGCCAGCCGGTTCGCCCGCGCCTCGAGCTCGCCGGCGGTGAGCACGCAACTCCCCTGCTCCAGTGCAATCCGGAGCGGCGCCCGCGCGGCCCGCGCCGCCACCAGCGGGTGAAGGAGCGGTGCGCTGCCGTGCTCCACCGCCGTGTCGTTCCACTCCACCAGGATCTGTTGGCGCTCCGCGGCTCCGAGCAGATCGAGCTCCGAGACCCGCCGCGCCGGCGCCGCCACGGCCGCGGCGAGCAGCCGCTCGTACTGCACGATCAACCGCTCCGCGGTGGTGCCGTCGAAGAGATCGGTGCTGTACTCCAGCGTGCCGGACAAGCCGTCCGGCCCCTCCGCCAGGGTCAACGTCAGCTCGAATTTCGCCACCCCGCTCTCCTGGACGGCCGGACGCAGCGTGAGCCCCGGCACGGAGAGGTCTCGCAGGGGAGCGTTCTGGAGCACGAACAGCACCTGGAAGAGCGGCGGGCGGGAGAGATCGCGCTCGGGGACCAGCTCCTCGACGATCCGCTCGAACGGGAGGTCCTGGTGCGTAAAGGCGTCGAGCGACGCACGGCGCATGCGTTCCAGGAGCTCGGCGAAACCGGGCGGTTCATCTCGCCGACCGGCCCGAAGATCAACTCTCACCACCAGGGTGTTGACGAAAAACCCGATCAAGCCCTCGGTTTCCTGCTGGTTGCGCCCCGCGATCGGCGTCCCCACCAGGACCTCGTCCTGGCCGGCGTGGCGGCCGAGGAGAGCTGCCCAGGCGGCCAGCAAGGCCATGAACGGAGTCACGCCGGCGCGCCGGCAGAGAGTCCGCACCGCCTCCGACAACGCCACCGGAAGAGCCAGGGGCCGTTCGGCGCCGCGCCAGCTCCGCACCGCCGGCCGCGGGCGGTCGGTGGGCAGCTCCAGCACGCGCGGAGCGTCGGCCAGCTCGCGTGTCCAGTAGCCGAGCTGCGCCGCCAGCACCTCGCCCTGGAGCCAACCGCGCTGCCAGGCCGCGAAGTCGGCGTACTGAACCGGCAGCTCGGGCAACGGCGATGGATGGCCCTGCGAGAAAGCCGCGTGGAGAGCCCCCACCTCCCGCAGCAGCACGCCGGTGGACCAGCCGTCCGACACGATGTGATGCAGGGTCAGCAGCAGCAGGTGGTCCGTCGCCGCCAACCGCACCAGGCCGAGACGCAGCAGCGGCCCGCGCGCGAGATCGAAGGGGCGCCGGGCCTCCTCCTGCGCGAGAGCGCGCGCCTCGGCCTCGCGGTGCGCCGCCGGCAGCGCGGTGAGGTCGAGCAACGGAAGCCGCGGCACCGTTGCCGCGATCACCTGCACCGGCCGGCCCTCGCGGCAGGCAAACGTGGTGCGCAACGTCGCATGCCGCCGGGCCACTTCGGCGAAAACCCTCCCGAGGAGATCAGCGGACAGCTCGCCGCCGAGGCGCACGGCCGACGGCATGTTGTAGGCCGGGCTGCCCGGTTCGAGCTGATCGATCAGCCACAGCCGCTGCTGTGCGAAAGACAGCGGCAGATCCGCCTCCCGCGCCGCGGCCTGCAGGGGGACGAGCGGCGGCCCCTGCGGCGCCTGAATCGTCTCGCGAACCACCCGGGCCAGACCGCCGATCGTCGGTGCTTCGAACAGCTTGCGCAGCGGCAGATCGACGCCAAGGGTGGAGCGGATCCTCGACACCACCTGGGTGGCCAGCAGCGAGTGGCCGCCGAGAGCGAAAAAGTCGTCGCCGGGACCGATCTCCTGCACGGCGAGCACCTCGCTCCAGATACCGGCGAGCAGCTCAATGACCAGGTCGGTCGGGTCGGTCGGGTCTGTCGGGTCTGTCCGGTCTGTCCGGTCGGACGAGGCCACCCCCATGGAGCCGACCCGTGCTGGCGCGGGGAGCGCCTTGCGGTCGATCTTGCCGCTGGGCAGGAGCGGCAGAGCGTCCAGGACGACGAACGCCGCCGGCACCATCGGCTCGGGCAGGCGCTCGGCGAGGAAAGCGTGGAGAGCGGCGGGATCGGGAGGTGCGCCGGAGCCGACCACGTAGGCGGCCAGGAGGCGCAGACCCGGCACGTCCTCGCGCACCAGCACCACACATCGGCGCACCGCCGGGTGACCGGAGAGGACGGCCTCGATCTCGCCCAGCTCGATGCGGAAGCCGCGCAGCTTCACCTGTTGGTCGATACGGCCGAGGAGCTCGAGCTCGCCGTCGGACCGATGGCGCACCAGATCGCCGGTGCGGTAGACCCTGTCGCCGCCCCGGCTTCCGCAGGGAGCGAAGGGATCAGGAGTGAAGCGCTCGGCGGTCAGCTCCGGGCGGCCGAGGTAGCCGCGAGCCAGTCCTTCCCCAGCCAGCCAGAGCTCGCCAACCACTCCGGGCGGCACCGGTAGGCCTCGCCGGTCGACCACCCAGACCCGCGTCCCGGGCAACGGCCGGCCGATCGCCGGCTCCCGCCCGCCGTCGCGCGGCACCAGCGCTCCGGTCGAATAGGTCGTGTCCTCCGACGGGCCATAGAGGTTGAGCACCCGCTCCACCGTGCCGGTCGCATAGAGCGCGGCGGCGAGGGAACCCGGCAGCGGCTCGCCGGCCAGGCAGACCGTCCGCACCGAGGAGGGGAGGCCAAACCGCACCAGCTCCACCGCCGCGGAGGGCACCGTGTTGAGCACGCGGACCACGCCGGCCGCGCCGGCCGCGCCGGCCGCGCCGGCCGCGGAAACGGTGGGCAGCGCCAGGGCGTTCTCCACCAGGATCACCCGGCCGCCCCAGGCGAGCGGCGCGAAGATCTCGAACACCGAGAGATCGAAACAGACCGACGTCGTGGCCAGCATGCCGGAGAGCTCGCCGGCCGAGAAGGCTTCGCGCGCCCAGAGCGCCAGCGCCACAGCGCTCCGGTGCTCGATGGCCACCCCCTTCGGACGCCCGGTCGAGCCGGAGGTGTAGATGACATAGGCGAGGTTGCCAGGCCCCACGGCGCCCGCCGGCCGCCGGGTCACCGCCGTCTCCGCCCTGTCCGTCTCCTCCTCGTCCAGGAAGACGATGTGGGCTTCTTCCCGCGGGATCTGATCCACCAGCTTCCGTTGGGTCAGCAGCAGCCGGGCTCCGGAGTCCGCCAGGAGATAGGCGAGGCGCTCCCGCGGGTACTTCGGGTCGAGCGGTACGTAGGCGCCGCCGGCCTTGAGGATGCCCAGCATCCCTACCACCATCTCCGGCGAGCGCTCGGCGCAGAGCCCGGCGAGCACGTCCGGCCCGACCCCCAGCGCGCGCAGATGCCGGGCCAGGCGGTCGGCCCGCCGTTCGAGCTCACGGTAGGTGAGGCTCGCCTCCGCCGCGGAGACGGAGGCGACAGCGACGGCGGCCGGCGTCCGCGCGGCCTGCGCCGCGACCAGCTCGTGGAGACACGCCGTAGGCTGCGGCGCGCGGGTATCGTTCCATTCGATCAGCGCCTGCTGCCGCTCCGCCGGGAGGAGCAGGAGCAGATCGGTCACCGGCTGCTCCCGGTCCGCGACCGCCGCGGCGAGCAGGACCTCGAAACGCGCCAGCAGACGCGCCGCGGTGGTGCCGTCGAAGAGGTCGGTGTTGTGCTCCAGCGCTCCCGAGAAGCCTTCGCCCTCTTCCACCAGGGTCAGCGTGAGCTCGAACTTCGCCACTCCGCTGTCCTGGGCGAGGGGGAGCAGCGTGAGCTCCGGCACCGTCAGGTTCCGCGCCGGAGCGTTCTGGAGCACGAACAGCGCCTGGAAGAACGGCGTCCGGGAGAGATCGCGCTCGGGGACCAGCTCTTCGACGAGCCGCTCGAAGGGCAGGTCCTGGTGCGTGAACGCATCGAGCGCGGCGCGGCGCACCCGCTCCAGAAGCCTGGCGAAGCTCGGCGCTTCGCGCTGGTCCACCCGCAGCACCAACGTGTTGACGAAGAACCCGATCAGGCCCTCGACCTCACGCCGGTTGCGGCCGGCGATCGGCGTTCCCACCAGCACCTGGTCCTGTCCGGCGTGACGGCCGAGGAGTACCGCCCAGGCCGCCAACAGAGCCATGAAGGGAGTCACACCGGCCTGCCGGCAGAGCTCCCGCACCGCCTCCGACTGCGCGGCCGGCAAGGCCAGCGGACGCAGAGCGCCGCGCCAGCTCTGCGCCGCCACCCGCGCCGCCCGCAATCGGTCGGTGGGCAGCTCCAGCATCCGCGGCGCCTCCGCCAGCTCGCGTCGCCAGTAGTCGAGCTGGGCCGCGAGCACCTCGCCGTGCAGCCAGTCCCGCTGCCAGACCGCGAAGTCGGCATACTGCACGGGCAGCTCCGGCAGCGGGGACGGCCGGCCCTCCGAGAACGCCGTGAGGAGAGCTTCAAGCTCGCGCAGGAGCACGTCCATCGACCAGCCGTCCGAGACGATGTGGTGCATCGTCATCAACAGAAGGTGGTCCCGCGCTCCCAGGCGCACCAGGCCGAGGCGCAGCAGCGGCCCGCGCGCCAGATCGAACGGCCGGCGGGCGTCCTCCAGAGCGAGCGCGAGCGCCTCGGCCTCGCGCCGCGCCGCCGGAAGCGCGGTGAGATCGAGCAGCGCGAGATGCGGGACCGCGGGCGCGATGACCTGCACCGGCCGGCCCGCGCGGTCCGCGAATGTGGTGCGCAGGACCGCATGGCGCCGGACCACTTCGGCGAAAACCCGCTCCAGGAGGTCCGCCCGTAGCGCGCCGGCGAGACGCACGGCCGACGGCATGTTGTAGGCCGGATTGCCCGGTTCGAGCTGGTCGATCAGCCACAGCCGCTGCTGTGCGAACGACAGGGGAAGATCCGCCGCTGCTTCTGGAGAGAGGGGGACGAGCGGCGGTGGCTGTGCCGTCCCCTCGGCCCGCGCCTCCCCCACCGCCCGCGCCAGGCCGGCGACGGTCGGCGCATCGAACAGCTTGCGCAACGGCAGCTCCACGCCGAGCACACTCCTGATCCTGGAGATCACCTGCGTCGCGAGCAGAGAGTGGCCGCCGAGAGCGAAAAAATCGTCGCCGGGACCGACCCGCTCGACGCCCAGCACCTCGGCCCAGATGCCCGCCAGAAGCTCGGTGACGGGATCGGTCGCATCGGTCTGATCGGTCCCATCGATGGCCGCCGCGCGCCGCAGCGGAGCGGGCAGGGCCGCGCGATCCACCTTGCCGTTCGGATTGAGCGGCAGCGCCGGGAGCAGCATGAAGGCGCCCGGCACCATGTAGTCAGGCAGGCTTTCGCGGACGAAGGAGCGCAGGACGGCCAGGTCGGGGCCGGGAGGCCGCCGCGGCACGACATAGGCAACGATCTCTTTGCCCGCCGGATCGTCTCGGAGCACGGCGACAGCGGATTCGACCTCGGGGTGCCTGAGGAGCCGCGCCTCGATCTCCGTCAGCTCGATCCGGTAGCCGCGCAGCTTCACCTGGCCGTCGCCGCGGCCGAGGAACTCGATCTCGCCGCCGGGAAGCGCGCGGGCGAGGTCGCCGGTGCGGTAGAGGCGGGCCCCGCACGCCATCTCGGACGTCGCAAACGGATGGGGCACGAAGCGCTCGGCGGTGACGTCCGGCTGGCTCAGATAGCCGCGGGCGAGGAGATCGCCGCCGAGAAAAAGCTCTCCCGGCACGCCGATCGGCACCGGCGCGGCGTTCTCCACGTCCCTGCCAAGCACAAAGATCTCCGTGCCGTCGATGCCGCGGCCGATCGAGACCTCGCCCCGCGCCTCCGCCAACGAGGGAGACGCCAAATCACCGGCGGTCGAAACGATCGTCGACTCGGTCAATCCATAGGTATTGATCAGCCGCGTCCGGTCTGCCGGCACATGCCGGCGCCAGGCCGCCACGCGCCCGGGCAGGGCGCGCTCGCCGCCGATGACGACCAGCCGGAGCGAGCCGGGGAGCGTCAGAGTCTCGCTGTCGAGCCTGGCGGCGATCTCATGCCAGTAGGCGGTCGGCAGGCTGAGCACGTTCACCACCTGCTCGCGGCAGGCCGCGAGGAACACCGCGGGGGACTCCAGCATCGCGTCGGTGCGCAGCACCAGCTCCGCCCCGCCGCAGAGGCAGGAGACGATCTCTTCCAGGCTGGTGTCGAAGCTGATCGAGCAGAACTGAAGGACGCGCTCGCGGGGCCGTACGCCGTAGAGCGGCTGCACCGCCGCCGCATACCGGGCGAGCGCGGCGTGCGAGACCATCACTCCCTTCGGCCGCCCAGTCGAGCCGGAGGTGTAGATGACGTAGGCGAGCTGGTCCGCCGCGAACGGCCCGCTCGGCTGGGTTCCGCTTTCGTCGCCCTCCCAATCCTCTGCCGCATCCAGCAGGATCGTCGCCGGCGGAAAATCTCCGCGCGCTTCCTGGTTGAGCGCTTTCTGGGTGATCAGGACGAGGGGCTGCGCATCCGCCAGCATGGCGGCGAGGCGCTCTCCGGGATAGACCGGATCGAGCGGCACGTAGACGCCGCCGGCCTTCAGGGTGCCGAGCAACGCCACGATCAGCTCGACCGAGCGTTCCATCAGCACCGCCACCCGGACCTCCGGGCCGACGCCGAGGCGGCGCAGGCGGCGCGCCAGCCGATCCGCCCGGCGGTCGAGCTCCCGGTAGCTGAGCCGGCGTCCGCCGGGTGCCATCTCGGCGAGCGCCGGCGCCTCCGGCGTCCGCTCCACCCAGCGCTCGAAGAGCGGCACGATTGAAACACCTGCCGCCGGCTGCCGGGCGTTTTCGTTCCACTCGCGCAGGATTTGATGCCGTTCGCCGTCGCCGAGCAGCGGGACGTCGTCGATCCGGTGGTCCGCGTCGGCCAGAAAACCTTGCAACAGGCGGTGGAGCCCACGGCACAGCCGCGCGACCGTCACCGTCTCGAACAGATCGCGGCGGAATTCGAGCACACCGGCCAGGCCCTCGCCGGACAGTGCGAGGTCGAGGCTCAGGTCGAACAGGACGACACCGCTTTCGAGCGCCAGCGGCTCCAGGGTGAGACCGGGGATGGCGAGGCGTTCCGGCCGCGCGGCCTGCAATCCGAAGAAGACCTGGAACAGCGGCGAGACGAGCGGATTGCGCTCCGGCATCAGTTCCTCGACCAGCTTTTCGAACGGCACGTCCTGATGCGCGAAGGCGCCGAGGGCGGTCTCCCGGCTCTGCGCGAGCAGGCGGCGGAAGGTCAGCCCGCGCGTCAACCGGCCGCGCAGGACCAGGGTGTTGACGAAGAAACCGATCAGGTTTTCGATCTCGACCCGGTTGCGGTTCGCGACCGGCGTTCCCACCGGCACGTCCGCCTGGGCGCCGGCGCGGCGGAGGAGGGACTGGAACGCCGCCAGGAGCACCATGAACGGCGTCGCCCCCTCGCGCCGGGCGAGCTGCCGGATGCTCTCCACGACCGCGACCGGCAACGACACCGGCACAGCGCCTCGCCGGTGGCCCTGGAGCGGCGAGCGCTGCCGGTCGAGCGGCAGGTCGAGGGTTGCTGAAGAGCCGGCGAGCTCGCCTCTCCACCACGCGACCTCGGCGTCGAGCACCGCGCCGCGCAGCCAGCCCCGTTGCCAGACGGCGAAGTCCGCGTACTGCACCGGCAGCTCGGGCAGGGCTGCCTGGCCGGTGGTGAAGGCCGCGTGCAGAGCACCGATTTCGCGCAGCAGCACGCTCATCGACCAGCCGTCCGAGACGATGTGATGCATCGTCACCAGCAGCAGGTGCTCGCGCTCCGCGTGGCGCACCAGGGAGAGGCGCAGGAGAGGTCCACGGCGCAGATCGAACGGCCGCCGCGCCTCCGCGCCGGCGAGGGTGAGGGCGGTGCTCTGGCGCACGACCGCCGGAAGACCGGACAGATCGACCGCCGGGAGCGCCACTTCGGCGGCGGCGGCAATCACTTGCACAGGGTGTCCAAGGGCGCCGTGAGGGTCCGGAGAGACCTCGAACGTGGTGCGCAGAGCCTCGTGGCGCCGCACCACCTCGGCGAAGACGCGCGCCAGGAGGCCGGCCGAAAGATCGCCGGTCAGCCGCACCGCGGCCGGCAGGTTGTAGGCCGGGCTCCCGGGATCGAGCTGGTCGATCAGCCACAGCCGTTGCTGCGCGAACGACAGAGGGAGGTCGCCGGTCCGCGCCGCCGGCAGGATCGTCTCCAGCGGGGTCTGCCCGGCCCCGAGATTGCGGCGCAGCGCGCGCGCCAGGCCCGCGATCGTCCTGACCTCGAAGAGGGTGCGCAGAGGCAACTCGACCCCGAGGACAGCCCGGATGCGCGAGACGACCTGGGTCGCCAGGAGGGAGTGGCCTCCCAGGGCGAAAAAGTCGTCGTGGAGCCCGACGTGATCCAGCTTCAAAACCTCGGACCAGATCCCGGCCAGCAGCCCCGTGACCGGATCGGTCGGATCGGTCGGATCGGTCAGATCGGTCGGATCAGTCGGATCGGCAGCCGCCGTGCCGGCCGGCTCCGGCGCCGGCAGCGCCTTGCGGTCCACCTTGCCGTTGGCGGTCAGCGGCAGCGCATCGAGGCTCACGAACGCCGCGGGAATCAGATGCTCGGGCAGCCGCTCCGCCAGCCAGCTCCGCAGATCCGCCGGCTGAGCTTCTCCGTTCCGCGGCACGACATAAGCGGCGAGAACGTCCCGCCACACGGCGACCGCACAGGCGCCGACCGCGGGGTGGCCGGCGAGCACGGCTTCGACTTCCCCCGGCTCGATGCGGAAGCCGCGCAGCTTGACCTGCTGGTCCACCCGGCCCAGGAACTCCAGATCGCCGCCCGGCCCGCGGTGCCGGCGGAATCGCGCGCGGTCGCCGGTGCGATAGAGGCGCGCTCCGGGAGAGCCCCAGGGATCGGGGACGAACACCGCCGCGGTCAGCTCCGGCCGGCGCAGGTAGCCGCGCGTCACGCCCGAGCCGCCCAGGCAGATCTCCCCGGCCACGCCCGCCGGCACCGGCTGGAGCCGCGCATCGAACAGGTGGACGCTCGTCCCGGTGAGCGGCTGTCCGAGCGCCGCGCCGGCTGCACGCGCCGCGCGCGCCGCGTTCACCGCTCCGCCCTCGGCCGTGTAGACGGTGGCGACCACCGTCGCCTCGGTGGGGCCGTAGGAGCTGACCAGGCGCGCCGCGGGAGCCACCGTGCGCCGCCACTGGCGGAGCGCCTCCTGCGACAGGCTCTCGCCGCCGGTCATGAACAGGCGGGCTTTGTCGCCAAAGCGCAGTCCGGAAGCCTCCACCTGCTGCACGGTCAACCGCCAGAGCGCGGCCGGCAGCTCCAGCACGGTCACCCCGTGCGCGGCGCAGAGCTGGAGCAGCTCGGTGGTCGAGAGGGTCGCCGGCTCGGGATGGAGGACGATCGCCGCGCCGCGCGACAGGGTCGTGTAGATGGCCACGGCCGAGGCGTCGAAGGAGATGGAGGCGAACTGGAGAACGCGGTCCGCCGGGGCCAGATCCATGACGTCCGCGAGCGCCGCGGTGAACGCGGCGAGGCCGCCGTGGGTGCCGACGCTCCCCTTCGGCCGACCGGTGGAGCCGGAGGTGTAGATGATGTAGGCGGCCTGGGCGGAAGAGGCCCTCACCCCCGGCCCCTCTCCCGGCTCCCCCAACTCCCCCTCCGGGAGAGGGGAGACAAGCAGCAAGCGTCTCCGGGGTTTTCTCCCTTCTTCCGGTGAGGGCCATCCGGCGAGGCGTTCGATCGTGGCGGTTTCGGTCAGCACCAAACCGACCTGGGCGTCGTCGAGCATCCAGCCGAGCCGGTCGGCCGGATAGGCGGGATCGAGGGGAACGTAGGCGCCGCCGGCCCGGAGGACGGCGAGCATGGCCATGATCATGCGCGGCGAGCGCCGCAGGCAGATCCCCACCGGCACGTCCGGACCGGCGCCGAGGCTGCGCAGACGATCGGCCCAGCGCGCCGACCATCGATCCAGCTCGCGGTAGGTGACGGTGCCTGCCGGCTCGCCGGCGAAGACGAGCGCCGGGGCGTCCGGCGTCCGCGCCGCCTGCGCGGCGAACATCTCCGGGAAGGTGGCCGGCGGCTCGCTCGCCCCGCTCACCCCGCTGACGCCGCTCCAGGCCAGGATCTGTTCCAGCTCCGCCGCCGGCAGCAGCGGCAGATCGGCCACCGGCAGCTCGCGATCCGCGGCCATCGCGGTCGCGGCGGCCAGCAGGACCTCGAAGCGCGCCAGCAGGCGTTCCGCCGTGCTGCCGTCGAACAGGTCTGTGTTGTATTGCAGAGCGCCCGAGAAGCCGTCCGGTCCCTCGCCCAGTGTCAGCGTGAGGTCGAACATCGCCGTCCCGCCGTCCAACGGCACCACGGCCAGCGCGAGACCCGGCACGGACAGATCTCCAACCGGGGCATTCTGGAGGACGAACATCACCTGGAAGAGCGGCGGCACCGCGAGATCGCGCTCCGGCACCAGCTCTTCGACCAGCCGCTCGAACGGCAGGTCCTGGTGCGCGAACGCGTCGAGCGCCGTTCGCCGCACCCGGCCGAGGAGATCCCCGAAGCCGTCCTGCCCACCTCCCAGGACGACGCGGAGCACCAGGGTGTTGACGAAAAAGCCGATCAACCCCTCCGTCTCTTTCCGGTTGCGGCCGGCGATCGGAAAGCCGAGCACGACGTCGTCCTGGCTCGCATGCCGGCCGAGCAGCACGGCCCAGGCTGCCAGCAGCGCCATGAACGGCGTCGCTCCCTGCTGCCGGCACCGCTCGTGGACCGCGGCCGACAAGGCCGGTGGCAGGGCCAGACGCCGTGTCGCGCCGCGGAAGGTCTGTGCCGGCGGCCGCGGCCGGTCGGTCGGCAGATCAATCCGCCGCGGCGCTCCGGCCAGCTCGCTCCGCCAGAAGGCGAGCTGCGCCTCCAGCTCTTCGCCCTGCAACTGCTCGCGCTGCCAGACCGCGAAGTCGGCGTACTGGAGCGGCAACTCCGCCAGGGGCGACGGCCGCCCCTGCGCGAACGCTTCGTACAGGGCTGCGGTTTCGCGCAGCAGCACTCCCATCGACCAGCCGTCCGACACGACGTGGTGCATGGTCATCAGCAGCAGATGGTCCCGGCCGCCGAGCCGGAGCAGGGCGAGGCGCAGCAGCGGGCCGCGGCGGAGATCGAACGGCCGCGCCGTCTCGGCCAGTGCCTGCGCGCGCGCTTCCTCCTCCCGCGCGGTGGCCGGCAGGCCCGACAGGTCGACCTGCGCCAGCCCCAGCGCCGTCCTGAGCGCGGCCGTCCCGAGCGCGGCCGTCCCGAGCGCCATGGGGGGAGCGATCACCTGCACCGGGCGCCCGCCGCGGTCGGCGAACGTGGTGCGCAACGATCCGTGCCGCCGCACCACTTCGGCGAAGATCCGCTCCAGGAGGCCGGCCGCCACCTCTCCGGTCATGCGGACGGCGAGCGGCACGTTGTAGGCGGCATTGCCGGGATCCATCTGATCGATCAGCCACAGACGCTGCTGCGCAAAGGAGAGCGGCAGATCCTGGACTCCCGGTGCCGGAGCGGCCTGCCGTGCCTGGGCGCTGCTCTTCGCCAGGCGCTCCTGCCGCGCGGCGCGCACCGCCAGCGCCAACGCCGTGACCGTGCCGGCCTCGAAGAGGGCGCGCAGAGGCAGCTCGACCCCGAGCACGGACCGGATGCGGGAGACCACTTGCGTTGCCAGCAGGGAGTGGCCGCCCAAGGCGAAAAAATCATCACCGGGCCCGACGTGATCGAGCCTCAGCACCTCGGCCCAGATGGCGGCGAGCAGCTCTTCGAGCGGATCGCTGAAAGCCGCTGCTCCCTCGACCCGCCCGCGATTGAGCCCCACGGGCTCCGGCGCCGGCAACGCCTTGCGGTCGACCTTGCCGTTGGCGGTCAACGGCAGGGCCGCGAGCGTCACGAACGCCGTGGGGACCATGTACTCAGGCAGCCGCGCGCGGAGGAACTGGCGCAGATCGGCGGTTTGCTGCTCCTGTCCGGCGCTCCAGACGACATAGGCCACCAGGCGCGCGCCCGCTGGGTCGTGCGGGTCGCGGCGGGCCAGCACCGCGCACTCCCGGACCTCTGGATGGGTCGCCAGAACCGCCTCGATCTCCCCCGGCTCGATGCGGAAGCCGCGGATCTTCACCTGGTCGTCGCCGCGGCCCACGAACTCGATGGCTCCGCCGGGCCGCTGCCGCGCCAGATCGCCGGTGCGGTACAGGCGCTCGCCGCCGCTCGCGGGCCAGGGGTGCGGGATGAACCGTTCGGCGGTCAGCTCCGGCCGGTTGAGATAACCGCGCGCCAACCCGTCGCCGCCGACGTGAAGCTCGCCCACCACCCCGGGCGGTACCGCGGTCTGCCAGCGCTCCAGGACGTAGACCGAGGAGTTGGCGACCGGCAGACCGATCGGCACCGTCAACGCGTTCGCCGGCATCTCCCGCACGCGGTGCCAGGTGGCGAGAGTCGTGCTCTCGGCCGGCCCGTAGAGATGGATCAGGCGCTCCGGCCCGCCGGCGCGGAGCGCTGCTGCCACCGCCCCGGGATCCGCCGCCTCGCCGCCGAACATCACGGCGCGCAGAGCGGCCAACGCTCCCGGCGCCTCGCGCACGACCTGATTGAACAGCGCCGTGGTCAGGAACGCCACCGTGACCCGGTCCCGTGCCAGGCGCGCCGCGAGGTCCGCCGGCGCCAGGACCGCGTCGCGAGGGATCAGCACCAGGGCTGCGCCGTTGAGCAGCGCGCCCCAGATCTCCAGCGTCGCCGCGTCGAAGCTGATGTTGGCGAGGTGCGCCACGCGGTCAGCAGGGCCAAAGCGCAGGAAGTCCGTCTCGCGCACCAGGCGCACGACGCCGCGATGTGGCAGCGCCACACCTTTCGGACGGCCCGTGGAGCCGGAGGTGTAGATTACCAGGGCCAGGCTCGCCGCGGGGACGGTCACCGCGAACGGAGTGGTGGCGATGTCTTCCTCCTCGCCTTCCGGTCCCGGCTCCGCCTCCACCTCCAGCAGGCGGGCGCGGCCCTGCAGGCGCTCCCGCGTCGGAGCATGCACGAGGACCAGCCCGATCCCGGTGTCGGCCAGCATGAAATCGAGACGTTCATCCGGATACGCGGGATCGAGCGGCACGTACACACCGCCGGCCTTGAGGATGGCGAGAATGCCCACGATCAGCTCCGGCGAGCGCTCCATCGCGATCCCCACCGGCACCTCTGGACCGGCGCCGAGGGAACGGAGACGCTCCGCCAGCCGGCCGGAGACGGCGTCGAGGCGGCGGTAACTCCAGACCTCGCCGTCTAAGATCAGCGCCGGCGCATCCGGCCGTGCCCGGACGACGCCGGCGAACAGCTCCGGCAGGCTCGCTTCCCGCGGATACGCCGTGACCGCGTCGTTCCACTCGCAGAGCGCCTGCTGCCGCTCCGCCGGGAGCAGCAGCGGCAGGTCCCGCACACTCCCCCCGGGATCGTTCACCGCCGCCGTGAGCAGGCTCACGAACCGGGCGAGCAGGATCTCCGCCGTGGTGCCGTCGAAGAGATCGACGTTGTGCTCCAGAGCCCCCGCAAAACCGCCGGCAAGCCCCTCACCCTCCTCCCAGAGACCCAGAGAGAGCTCGAACTTCGCCACCGGGCTGTCCAGCGCCACCGGCGAGAGGGCGAGGCCAGGAATGCTGAGGGTCTGCGCAGGCGCGATCTGGAAGGCGAAAGCCGCCTGGAAGAGCGGCGGCCGGGACAGATCGCGCTCCGCGACCAGATCCGCCACCAGGCGCTCGAAGGGGAGAGCCTGCCAGGTGAGAGCGTCGAGAGCCGTCCTGCGCACCCGCGCCAGGAGGTCGCCGAAGCCCGGCGCGCCCGCGCCGCCATCCCGCCAATCGACGCGCAAGGCGAGGGTGTTGACGAAGAACCCGATCAGCCCCTCGATCTCGCGGTGGTTGCGGCCGGCGACCGGCGTGCCGATCAGTACGTCCTCCTGGCCGGCATGGCGCCCGAGCAGAGCACCCCAGGCCGCCAGCAGCGCCATGAAAGGGGTCACCCCTGCTTGCCTGCACAGCTCGCGCACTCCGTCGGCCAAGACAGGAGCCAGGATCACCGGCCGCGACGCGCCACGGAAGGTCTGTGCCGCGGGCCGCGGACGGTCCGTGGGCAGCTCCAGGATGCGCGGGGCTCCCTCCAGCAGGCGCCGCCACGCCGTGAGATGGCCGTCCAGCACCTCGCCGTTCAGCCAGGCCCTTTGCCAGACCGCGAAGTCCGCGGGCTGCACCGCCAGGTCCGGCAGCGGCGAGGGCAGGCCCTGCGCGAACGCCTCGTAGAGCGCCGCTGTTTCGCGCAGGAGCACGCCCATCGACCAGCCGTCCGAGACGATGTGATGCATGGTCATCAACAGCAGGTGGTCCCGCTTCCCGAGCCGCAGCAGGGCGAGCCGCAACAGCGGGCCGCTCTGGAGATCAAACGGCCGCCGGGCCTCTTCCAGGGCACGAGCGCGAGCCTCCGCCTCCCGGGCCGCGACCGGCAGGCAGGACAGGTCGACGAGCGGGAGCTCCGGCGCCGTCGCGGTCGTCGCCGGGCCGATCACCTGCACCGGCCCGTCCTCGCGGCCGGCGAAGGTCGTGCGCAGCGCCTCGTGCCGTTCCACCATCGCGGCGAAAATCCGTTCCAGACAGCCGCCCTCCCCGGTATCGAGGTGCCCGGTCAGACGGACGGCAAGCGGCACGTTGTAAGCCGGATTGCCGGGCTCCATCTGATCGATCAGCCAGAGCCGCTGTTGGGCGAAAGAAAGTGGCAGATCACCGTCTCGCGGCACCGGCAGCACCGGCGAGGCTCCCGGCCGGCAGGAAGACGCCCGCACCGCATCTGCCAGGCTCGCCACGGTGGATGCGGCAAAGATCTCCTGCATGGACAGATCCGTTCCGAGCAGGGCGCGCACCCGCGACGCCACCTGCGTCGCCAGCAGCGAATGGCCGCCGAGAGCGAAGAAATCGTCACCGGGGCCGATGCTCTCCACACCGAGCACCTCGGCCCAGATTCCGGCCAGCAGCTCTTCCAAGGGATCGGCCGGACCGTTGCAATCACCGCCTCCCTCGCCCGGGGAACCGGTCCGCGCGGGCTTCGGCAGGGCCTCGCGGTCGATCTTGCCGTTGGCGGTCAACGGCAACGCATCGAGGAGCACGAAGGACGCGGGAATCATGTGCTCGTGCAAGCGGCCGCGCAGCCAGCTCCGCAGGTCGGCACCGCTCACACCGCCCACGGCATAGGCCACCAGGCACGTTTCACCGTCCCCGTTGTCGTTCCAATCATGCCGCGCCAGGACAACGCACTCGCGGACTTCGGGATGGGTAGCCAGAACGCTCTCGATCTCCCCCGGCTCGATGCGAAAGCCGCGGATCTTGATTTGGCGGTCCAGGCGGCCGAGGAGCTCGATGGTGCCGTCCAGCCGCTGCTGCGCCAGGTCGCCGGTGCGATACAGCCGTCCTCCGTCGCCCCAGGGATCCGGAATGAACCGTTCCGCCGTCAGCTCCGGCCGGTTGAGATAACCGCGCGCCAGGCCGTCGCCGCCGAGGCACAGCTCTCCGGCCGCGCCCGGCGGCACCGGAGAGCGCCAGCGGTCGAGCACATACAGCGTGGTGTTGGCGATCGGCCGGCCGATCGGAATGGCGGTCGCGCCCGCAGGGACTTCGCGGATCGGGTGCCAGGTCGCGAACGTCGTGCTCTCGGTCGGGCCGTAGCCGTTGATCAGCCGCCGCGGCGAGCAGCCGGCGAGCACCGTCCGCGCCGCGCCGGGATCGACCGCCTCGCCGCCGACCATCAGCTCGCTCAATGAGGAGAAAGCGTCCGGCGTCTCCCGCGCCATGCGGGTGAACAACGCCGCGTTCAGGAACATCGAGGTGACGCCGGTCTCGCCGAGCCGGCGGGCCAAAGCTCCCGGAGAGAGCACGACCTCGCGCGGAATCACTACCATCGCGGCGCCGGTCAGCAGGGCCCCCCAGATCTCGTAGGTCGCCGCATCGAAGCTGGTGTTGGCGATGTGCCCGGTGCGCTCCCCCGGCCCCAGAGTTACATAGTTGGTGTTGCGCACCAGCCGCACGACGGCCCGGTGCGTCACCGCCACCCCCTTCGGCCTCCCGGTCGAGCCCGAGGTATAGATCACATAGGCCAGGCTCTCCGCCGATGCCGGTCCGTAGCTCTTGTCCTTCCTGGCCTGGAAGTCCTGTCTATCCTCATCGGTGTCCTCATCGATCTCATCCCCTCCCACCACGACCAGCCGAGCCCGCCCCGCCAGGTGCCCGCGCATTTCGCCGTGCACCAGCACGAGGCTCGCGCCGGTGTCCGCCAGCATGAAATCGAGCCGCTCGGCGGGATAGCCAGGATCGAGCGGCACATAGACGCCACCGGCCTTGAGGATCGCCAGGATGCCGACGATCAGCTCCGCGGATCGCTCCATGGCGATCCCCACCGCCTCCTCCGGACCGAGGCCGAGGGCGCGCAATCGCCAGGCCAACCGGTCCGACGCCCCATCCAGCCGCCGGTAGCTCCAGATCTGCCCGCCGGCGTCCACCACCGCGGGAGCCTCCGGCCGATCCCGCGCCACGCCGGCGAACAGCTCGGGCAGGCTCGCCTCGCGAGGGAAGGCAGCCGCGGTGTCGTTCCACTCCACGAGCACCTGCTGGCGCTCACCCGGAAGCAGCGCCGGCAGCTCTCCGAGCCGCGGATCCCCCTCTCCCGTGAACGACCCCAGCAACCCGGCCAGGCGCGCCAGGAGCCGGGTCACGTCCACCGCCGCGAAGCGCTTCTCGTCGTAGAGGATCGACAGGGTTATTTGCGTGCCGCCGGGCAGGACCACCACATTGAGTGGGTAGTTGGTCGACGTGCTGGCCGTTTCCTCCACGATCGTGAGCCCCGGCAGCCGGCTCGCGGGATCGCCCGCTGCCGCAAGGTTCGACGCGAGGTTCGCCGCCAGGTTCGAAATATTTTCAAACACCACGATGTGATCGAACAACGGCGCCCGCGCCGGCAGCCCACTCCACTTCCGCACCTCCACCAGCGGCGAGTGCTCGTACTGGCGCATCTCCACCTGCCGCTCCTGAATCCCGGCGAGCCAGTCGCGCACCGTGCGCTCCGGCTGCACGGCCATCCGCACCGGCAAGGTGTTGATGAACGGCCCGACGATCGATTCAACGCCGGGCAGATCGGCCGGCCGGCCGGAGACCGTGGCTCCGAAGACGACGTCCTCGCATCCGGTCCAATGGCTGAGCAGGAGACCCCAGGCTCCCTGCACCAGGGTATTGAGCGTCAGGCGGTGCCGCCGGGCCGTCTCGCGGAGCGCGGCCGAGGTCTCGGCCGGCAGCGCGAGAGCCCGCCGCCGCGGCTCGCCGGGTGAGCCTGCCTCCGGTGTGGTGTCCGCCGGCAGAGCCGCCACCAGACTGGGCGCATGGAGGCCGGCGAGAGTCCGCCGCCAGAAGGCCTCCGTGGCCGCCAGATCCCGGCTCTGCAACCAGGCGATGTACTCGCGGAAGGCGTGCGGAGGCCCCAGGTCCGGACCGCGCAGGCCGGAGTGTGGCTCTGAAAATGCCGCGTAGGAAGCGAACAGCTCGCCGAGAAGCTGACTCCGCGACCAGCCGTCCATCAGGATGTGGTGCACCGTCCAGACGAGTTGGTGCACGTCCGGATCGAGCTCGAACAGCGCGAGCCGCATCAGGGGAGCCGCGGTGAGGTCGAACCCCCTCTCGCGGTCAGACTCCAGGTATCGCGCGAGGCGGGCCTGCTGCTCCTCCAGCCCGGCGTCGCGCCACGACGAGCGGGCCACCTCCAGATGGGTCTCCCGATAGACCACCTGCACCGGCTTGTCCAGGTCTTCCCAGAAAAAAGCCGTGCGCAGAATGGCGTGGCGCTCGGCGACATGCCGCCATGCGCGCTCGAAGGCGGCGGTGTCCAGCCGTCCGGTCAGCCGCAGGCTCATCTGCAGGACGTAGACGCCCGAGCCGGGGGAATACAGAGTATGGAAGAGCATCGCCTGCTGCATCGGCGACAGCTCGTAGATCAGCTCGATGTCATGTACACCTGGCATCGACCGACATTTTACTTCGTTTCGCTGAGGCGCTCTTCAGACAGTTCTACAAGTCGCAGAGAGAACGCCCCTCGAATGGCGCGTAACTCGTTGACTTTAGAGGTGGTGCGGCTAGGAGGACTCGAACCCCCGACCAAGAGTTTAGGAAACTCCTGCTCTGTCCACCTGAGCTATAGCCGCAGGCAGCGGCGGATTATACCCCAGTCCGCTGCCGATCCATGAAGCCTTGTGAGATGGGGAGACGGGGCCCTCCAGCGCAGCTGTGGCCGGAGAGCCCCGTCTTTTTTGCTAGTACCAGCCGCTCCCCTCGGGGTTGATCAGCGCCTGGGACAGGCTCTGCCGGGCGGCCGCGAGCCAGCGGGCAGGCTCGTTGTCGTAGGGCACCACGACGTAGTGGATGACTCCCGCCGCGGAATGGACGTGGTTGTGGTAGGCCACGAAATCCCGCTCGGAGAGCCGCGAGCCGAGCGACGACAGGAGGTCGGGGGCCAGGAAGACCACGTAGACCGCGTCCTTTTCGATCGTGCCCCGGCCGAGCATGTTGTCGAGACGGATCTGGATCTCGAGGTCGGAGATCCGGTTGCCGTTCAGCGGATCGCCCGCGGGATCTTCGAGCGCGAGGCCGGCCGGCTCCCAGGCCCGGACGCCGTGTTTGTCGAGCAGCGCGGCGGCCTCCGCCCCGGCCCCCTGTTTGAGGGCATCCAGCGCGACCGATTCTTTCGCGCGGTTCGCCCGGTCGTGCCAGCCGCTGCCGAGGAAGACGGCCTGCACGGTGGCATGGGAGACCACCGGACCGCCGTGATAGGTCGCCTCGCGGCCGGCGACTTGCTGGCGCGGAATGATCTGCGCCCGGCCGCCGTCGTCGTCGAAGGCGACCGTGCCTTTGGGAGCTCCTTCCAGGATGGCCGGCGCGGGTTTCGCCTGCGCCTGGGGCTGCTCGGCAGCATGCGCAGCGCCCGTCAAGGTGAGAGCCAACATCGTGAGTGTGAATGCTCTGTTCATGGTTCTCCTCGATTTTCCTGGGCTACTGGACGTTGAGAGCAAAGTCGTCGACGACGAACGAGGTTTGCAGGGTGGAGTCCTCGGTGCCGGTCAGGTAGACACGAATGGTCTGCCCGATGTACGCCGAGAGATCGAACGACTTGAGAGCATAGCCGGTGTTGGCGTTGAGATTGGAGTAGGTGGCCAGCGTCTGCAGGAGAGTGCCCGAGGAGTTGCGGATCTGCACCGCCATGGTGTCGAAAGCGGTCGTCGTCGAGGTCTCGGCCGTGTCGACATGGAGCCAGAAGGTGAGGGTCGCGGAGGTGTGCGACGAGAAGATCGCGACCTGCTGGTAGAGCGTGTCGGTGTGGGTGGCCCCATAGCCGTCGAGCCACGCCTTCCAGGTGCCGCCGTGCGCCGCCTCCGAGGTCGAGGTGTTGATGACGCTGGTGCTGGCGACCCAGGTCGTGTTGCCGGACTCGAAGCCCGGATTCACCAGGATCTGCGAGGCGCCGCCGGAGGTGATGGTCCAGCTCACCGCCGCGGTGTGCGTCTTGCCGCCGCCGGTGCCCGTGACCGTGAGACTGTAGGTGCCGGCCGCCGCCGTCCCGGTCGTCAGGGTGAGCGTCGACGAGCCCGAGCCGGGCGCGGCGATGGAGGTGGGGCTGAACGCCGCCGTGGCGCCGGTGGGGAGCCCGGAGACGGAGAGTGAGACCGCGGAGTTGAAGCCGCCGGCAACCGTGGTGGACGCCGTCGTGGTCGAAGCGCTGCCGGACGCGGTCGACACCGAGGAGGGAGAGACCGCGAGCGTGAAGTCGGGCGACGTGGCGGTCGTGACGGTGAACGACACGGTCGTCGAATGCGTTTTGCCGCCTCCTGTCCCGGTGATCGTGACCGTATACGTACCGGCCGCGGCGGTTCCGGGGCGGAGGGTGAGGGTCGACGAGCCCGAGCCGGGAGCGGCGATGGAGGTGGGGCTGAAGGTCGCCGTAGCGCCCGAGGGGAGGCCGGTGGCGGAGAGCGACACCGCGGAGTTGAAGCCGCCCGAAACCGTGGTCGACACCGTCGTGGTCCCCGAGCCTCCCTGCACTACCGAGAGGGAGCTGGGCGACGCCGAGATCCCGAAGTCGGGGCTCGTGGTGGGGTTGAACACGATGCTGAGCACAGGGTGCAGCTCGATTCCGTTCGGAGCCACACCGGTCTGGCCGTGCAGGAAGTCGAACATGCCCACACCGGTGATCTGCACAGGGATGTTGGCGGTCTTGAAGCTGCCGGTGGGTGTGAATTTGGCGTTGAATGCGTTGCGCGCGCTGGTAATTTTAGACAGGAAGGGACTGCTCGAACCGACGCAGCCTGGAAGGGGAATCTCCGCAATCATGGTGTTGCCGGAAGCATCCGACAGGATCAAGTGATAATCCGAATCGCTTTCGAGCTTGTACTGGGTGAGAGTGGCGTTGATGACCCAAACGGTCGTCTCATAGGGAGAGATGCGGTTGTTGCTGGGAATCGTGCCCGGTGTGGGCCAGCCGCGCAGGGTGAGGATGGTGTTGGCTGTGGTTGAATTGACATTGACGAGGCCGACGTCCGCATCCGTCCCCGTCTTGACGGACCAACGCTCAACGCCACAGCTCTGGGCGAACAGATCGGGAGGGGCAAGAGATGCACCGAACAGGAAGACAAAAGCAAGAATTCCTCGACGTACACTGACGCGCATTAGATCTCCTCCAAGGACTGGACGTGGATGACATGAACATGCGTCTACTACTAGATCTGGTACCGCAGAGGAGCCGGACTGAGCCGGAGTTGATCAGGTTTATGAATGGTGAAACGCGCGTTGCGGAACGGCGGCGCGAAAGTTACAGAAAACGTTGCCAAATGCCATTTTGCCAAGCACGGAGGAGCCCGAGATGATACGCCCGCTGCCCGACCTTGATCCCAAAACGACGGCCCTCGTCCTCATCGATCTGCAACGCGGCATCGTGGCGCGACCCTGCGAGCCGCGCTCCGGCGCCGACGTCGTCCGCAACGCCGTCCGCCTCGCCACGGCGGCCCGCGAGCGCAGCGTGCTCGTCGTGCTCGTCCATGTCTCATTCCCGCCGGACTTCGCCAACGCGGTCAAAACCGACGTCGACGAACGGCCTCCGGCCGTGGCAGCGCCCGGCTGGGATGAGCTGATGGAAGACCTCGCGCCGCTGGCAGACGTGGTGATCGTCAAACGCCAGTGGGGCGCCTTCTACGGCACGAATCTCGATCTCGAATTGCGGCGGCGGGGACGGCGGACTCTCTTGCTGGGAGGGATCGCAACCAATTTCGGCGTCGAGTCCACGGCGCGCGACGCCTGGGAGCGCAATTATCAGCTCCTGCTGGTCGAAGACGCCATGGCCTCCTTCAGCGCCGAAAACCACACCTTCGCCGTGACGCGGATCTTTCCGCGCCTCGGCCGGGTGTGTACGACGGAGGATGTGTTGCAGGCGTGGTCGGGGGCCAGCGCGTAATCAGTGAGATGCAACCAGCGCGGCTTCCGAACGTATCCAGGATAGGTTGATCCACGATCTGGGAGGAGAAGAGCGATGAAGAGCTCGACGGCACGTTGGCTGGGAATGAGCCTCGCCCTGGCGGCCGGGTCCCTGTCGATTGGACCGGGCGCCCATGCCCAGGAGTTGGAGATTGCCTCCGCGGCGCCGGCGAAGATCGAGCCGTGGGTGCTGGAAAACACCCGGACCGGCGCGCAGGCGGAATTCATCGTCGTGCTGGAGAAACAGGCGGATCTCGCCGCGGCGGCCAAGCTCAAGAGCAAGCTGAGCAAGGGGAGGTTCGTCTACGAGACTCTTTTCCAGACGGCGGAGGAATCCCAAAAACCGATCCGTGCCCTGCTCGACGCCCGCGGTGTCGAATATCGCCCATTCTATCTGGTGAACGCGATCCTGGTGAAGGGCGATCGCGCGCTGGCGCAGACGCTGGCCGCGCGGTCCGACGTCCGGCGGATCGACGGCAATCCCGAAGTGCGCCAAGCCTTGCCGGAGCCAGAGCCGCCCGAAGCCGGCACCGAGGGGCTGGACGTCTGGACCGGCACGGCGATCCTGACGGCGGAGCCGGGCATCAGCTCCGTGCGCGCGCCGCTGGTCTGGAACCTGGGCTACACCGGACAGGGAGTCGTCGTCGCCAGCGCCGACACGGGCTACCGCTGGACTCATGCCGCGCTCAAGAAATCCTACCGTGGCTGGAACGGCACCACGGCCAACCACGACTACAACTGGCACGACGCGATCCACCATGGGACCGGCCCCTGCAAGGCCAACTCTCCCCAGCCGTGCGACGACTTCGGCCACGGCACCCATACCCTGGGCACCATCGTCGGCCTCGCCGGCGCCAACCGGATCGGCATGGCGCCGGGTGCGCGCTGGATCGGCTGCCGGAACATGGACCAGGGCGACGGCACGCCCGCCCGCTACATCGAATGCATGGAGTTCTTCCTGGCGCCCTACCCGGTACACGGCAACACCAGCCAGGGCGACCCGGCCAAGGCTCCGGATGTGACGAGCAATTCCTGGATCTGCCCGGCAAGCGAGGGCTGCACGAAGCCGGACGTCCTGCTGACCGCGATCGCCAACACACGCGCCGCCGGGATCGCCGTCGTGGCCGGGGCCGGCAACTCGGGACCGAATTGCTCGACGATCGCGGATCCTCCCAGCCTCTACGATCCGGTGCTCACCGTCGGAGCGCTCACCACCGGCACCGACAGCATCGTGTCCTTCAGCAGCCGCGGTCCGGTGACGGTCGATCACAGCAACCGTCTGAAACCGGACCTTTCGGCGCCGGGAACCAAGATCCGCTCGGCGGACGTGCTCGGCAATACGGGCTATGTCTCCTACTCGGGAACCTCGATGGCCGCGCCGCACGTGGCGGGCGGCGTGGCGCTCCTGCTTTCGGCGTTCCCCTCGCTGGCCGGCAACGTCGACGAGATCGAGAGCCGGCTCACCTCCTCCGCCCACCGCATTCCGTTGCCGGCTGCCACCTGCGGCAGCAAGGCCGGAGCGGTGCCCAACAATCTCTACGGCTTCGGCCGTCTCGACCTCGGATGCGCGGTCCCGGCGAAGCTCTCCGGATCGGCGACGATCCCTTCTGGCGGCACGGCCACGCTGAGGGTCGACCTCGTAGGACAAGGGCCCTGGACGCTCACCTGGTCGGACGGCTTCGTGCAGAGCGGCGTCCTGACGACTCCGGCGGCGCGCTCTGTTTCGCCCGCCGTCACCACCACCTACTCCTTGACCCAGGTGTCGAGCTCCGGCTGCAGCCAACCCGGCGCCGGCAGCGCAACGGTCACAGTTGCGGCCGCCCTTCACTGACGGGTGGTTCTAAGCCAGAAGCTCGAAGACTGGAAGTTGTCCAAAACCCGCCTTTTCAAGTCTTTGCCGCCTTTCTTTCAGCATCTTCTTCCGGAGGGTGCGCTTCGAAGGTACATCTTGCGGGCGGAGCACCTCGCAGACTCCGATGCCGAGCTGCTTCGCCGGCTCGGACGTGATCTTCCGGGCGCCGTAGCACTTCTTCCGGAAGATGCCGCAGACGATGATGAGCCCGGTCCAATCGTTGACGAGCCACCAGCGCCCCCCGCTGCGCCCAGGGAGTGCAGCTCAAATTCTCTGCGGAACGGGAAGGACGCGTTACGTTCCCAGCCCGTGACCGCTCCGGCAGATGGATTGTCAAGCTACCCGATCGGATGCACGCGCGCCTTCCAGAGCTCGAGTGGAGCGAAGCCAACGCCTACGTCTGCCGCCGGTTCGACCGGGTTTCGGCAGCTCGCCAAGAAGCTCGACATGCCCACGCCAGAGATCCTCGCAATCGTCGACGAAACGATTGAGCGAGCCCAAGATACTTTTCGAGCCTCGGCGCGGGATTGGCCGCTCACGGCGGAGGAACGTGCCCAGTTGGAGGCGCACTGGCGGCAGGTCCCCCTCCTTCGAGGTCTTTGACGCGCAGCCGCTCGACGTCCCGCAGGGGCGGCTGCCCGAACATCCTCTTGTACTCCCGGCTGAACTGCGAGGCGTCGTCGTAGCCCACCCGGTAGCCGGCGCTGGCGGCGTCCAGATTCTCGCCGAGCAGGATGCGCCGGGCTTCCTGGAGCCGGAGTTGCTTCTGGAACTGCAAGGGGCTCATCGCCGTCACCGCTTTGAAATGGTGATGAAAGCCCGAGACGCTCATCCCCATCTCCCGCGCCAGGCTGTCGACCCGCAGCGGCTGGTTGAAGTCACGGCGGAGCCGCTCGACGGCCTCCGCGATGCGGTCGGTGTGGCCGCCCAGGAGAGCCAGGTGACGGAGCCGGTTTCCCTGGTCTCCCCTCAGCAGCCGGTAGACGATCTCCCGCGTGATCAGCGGCCGCAGAACCCGTGTTTCGGCGGGCGAGTCCAGGAGCCGCACCAGGCGAACCGCGGCATCCAGCAGCTCTGCGTCGAGCGGGCTCACGTCAATCGCCCGCACGTCGCCCTGGTTCTGTGAGGAGAGATGACCCGCCTCCACCATCACCGAGCCGACGAGCGCTGGGTCGAGCTCCAGACGGAGGCTCAGATATGGGTGTTCCGCCGACGCTTCGAGCACCTGGCCCACGACGGGCAGCTCGACGGTGACGAGCAGGTAATGGGCCGGGTCATAGCGGTAGCGGCTGTCACCCAGCAGCACCTCCTTGCTCCCCTGTGCGATCACGCAGAAGGAAGGCCTGGAGACGCCGTGAAGCGGCTCCGTCGGCGTGGAGGAGCGGTTGAGATGGAGCCCCTTCAGCGGCTCGATCGCGCCGTCCTCCGGGATGGCCCGTGCGATGCGGTCCGCGAGCTCCTCCCGGTGGGGCGCCTGATAGCTGGTCAAGTCCATGTCTCTATCCTAGCCCTCCTGGAGAGGCCCTGGACAGACCTTCCGCAGATTTGCAGGATCGTCCAAGGACGTTGGAGGATCGTCCTACCCGCCCCGCTTCCTGGAGCCCTACGATGGGCTCATCATGACGGGGCTCACTGGAGCCCCCGGCACCCGAAAGGAAACACACATGCAAAAGCGCAGACTTGGCAACAGCGGCCTCGAAGTTTCAGCTCTCGGGCTCGGCTGCATGGGTATGAGCTTCGGTTTCGGTCCAGCCCGGGACGAGCAGGAGATGATCCCCGTGATCCGGTCCGCCGTCGACCTCGGCGTCACTTTCTTCGATACCGCCGAGGTCTATGGTCCGTTCATCAACGAGGAGCTGGTCGGCAAGGCGCTCTCCCCCATCCGCGAGCAGGTGGTGATCGCCACCAAGTTCGGTTTTCATTTCGACGCCAACGGCAAGCAGGTCGGCCTGAACAGCCGGCCCGAGCACATCAAGGAGGTCGCGGAAGCCTCGCTCAAGCGGCTCAACATCGACGCCATCGACCTGTTCTATCAGCACCGCGTCGACCCCAACGTGCCGATCGAAGACGTGGCGGGGGCGGTCAAGGAGCTGATCCAGGAAGGCAAGGTGAAACACTTCGGGCTTTCGGAGGCAGGTGTGCGGACGATCCGCCGCGCCCACGCCGTCCAGCCGGTGACGGCCCTGCAGAGCGAGTACTCGCTGTGGTGGAGAGAGCCCGAGGAGGAGATCATGCCGACCCTGGAGGAACTCGGAATCGGCTTCGTTCCCTTCAGCCCGCTGGGCAAGGGTTTCCTCACCGGCAAGATCGACGAGGACACCTCGTTCGACAGCAGCGACTTCCGCAACACCGTCCCCCGCTTCTCGCCGGAGGCCCGGAAGGCGAACCGTGCGCTGGTCGATCTGCTCGGCAGCATCGCGCAGCGCAAGAACGCCACGCCCGCCCAGATCGCGCTCGCCTGGCTCCTCGCCCAGAAGCCCTGGATCGTGCCGATCCCCGGCACCACAAAGCTGCATCGCTTGCAGGAGAACGTCGCGGCGGCCGCTGTCGAGCTCACTGAAGGCGATCTCCGCGAGATCGAAAGCGCCGCGTCGCAGATCACGGTGCAAGGGGCTCGGTACTCCGAAGGCGCGCAGCGCATGATCGATCGGTGAGCAACGGAAGGAGACAACATGACGAACAAGAAGATCTGGTTGATCACTGGAGCCGGCCGCGGCATGGGCGTCGATTTTGCCAAGGCCGCCTTGGCCGCCGGCCATGCGGTCGTGGCGACCGGCCGGAACACCGACGCCGTCGGCAAGGCCGTGGGTGAGTCGAATGACCTGCTGGTCGTCAAGCTGGACATCACCAGCCGCGCCGATGCCGAGGCGGCAGCGCAGGCTGCTGTCGATCGGTTCGGCCGCATCGACGTGCTGGTGAACAATGCCGCCAACTTTTATGCCGGCTACTTCGAGGAGCTGACGCCGGAGCAGATCGAGCGGCAGTTGGCGACGAGCCTCATCGGCCCAATGAACGTCACCCGAGCCGTCCTGCCGGTCATGCGCAGGCAGCGCTCGGGGCACATCATCTCCATCTCGTCCAGCGCGGGCCTCGCCGGCTTTGAGTTCTGTTCTGCCTACGCCGCGTCGAAGTTCGGCTTGGAGGGCTGGATGGAGGCGCTGCAGCCCGAGGTCGCGCCGTTCGGCATCACCACCACCATCGTCAACCCGGGTTTTTTCCGCACCGAGCTCCTGACGCAGGAGTCGACGGCCTACGCTGAACCGTCCGTCGCGGATTACGCGGAGCGCACCGCGGCACAGCAGGAGTGGTGGAAGGCCCAGAACGGGAAGCAGGGCGGCGACCCGGCGAAGCTCGCTCAGGCGCTGGTGACGATTGGGAGCAAAGAGCAGCCGCCCCGCCGCTTCATCGCCGGCGCCGACGCCATCACCACCACCGAGCAGAAGATCGCCGATCTCAAGGCGCAGATCGAGGCCTATCGCGAGCTGTCCACGTCGCTCGCTTTCGACGCACCCACTCAGTCATGACAAAGGAGAGGTGACAGCGCATGCAAATCGGAATTCTGGGCTCAGGCTTGATGGGTGGAAAGCTCGGAACGATCTTCGCGCGAGCGGGACATGAGGTCGTCTTCAGCTATGCACGTCGCAAGGAGAAGTTGGAGGAGCTCGCGCGCGACGCCGGTCCAAAGGCTCGCGCGGGAACACCGGCCGAAGCAGCGCAGACCGCGGATGCCCTGCTGCTGGCGGTCCACTGGTCCCGCGTCGACGACGTATTGAAACAGGCCGGCGACCTGGCGGGAAAGGTGATCGTGACCTGCTCGCTGCCGATGAATGCCGACGACACCGGGCTTGTCATCGCCCACACGACCTCGGGAGCGGAGGAGCTCGCTAAGAAGGTTCCGGAAGCAAAAGTCGTCTGTGCGTTCAATACCGTGCCGAGCGAAGTGCTCTTCGGCGTGTACGAAGCGCGAGACAGGGCTGCCAAATCCAGCCTGGTCTATTGCGGGGACGACTCGGACAGCAAAGAGATCGCCGCTGAGCTGATCCGTGGCGTGGGTTTCGATCCGGTGGATGCCGGTCCCTTGCGGATCGCCCGCTACACCGAGCCGTTTGCCCTGCTGATGGGTCAGCTCGCCTACGAAGGAGCGAATGGACCGGAGTTGGCATATCGTTTCGAGTGGTTTGGCAAGTAAGGTCTCTAAGGAGAATCGGCATGCAGATCAAGCGAAGCGGTTCACAACCGTCGGCCAAGGGGCCGGCGGATTGGTTCACCGGCACCGTCCGGATCGACCCTCTTTTCGCGGTCAACGCTCCGGCGCGGGCGGCCGGCAACGCCGTCACCTTCGAGCCCGGCGCGCGCACCGCATGGCACACCCATCCATTGGGGCAGACGCTGATCGTCACCTTCGGCGGCGGCCTTGCGCAGCGCGAGGGCGGGCCGGTCGAGGAGATCCGGCCCGGCGATGTCATCTGGTTCGAGCCCGGCGAGAAGCACTGGCACGGCGCGTCGCCGACGACGGCGATGCAACACATCGCCATTCAGGAGGCGCTGGATGGCAAAGCCGTCGACTGGATGGAAAAGGTCAGCGACGAGCAGTACAACAACAGGTGACCTGAGGCTCTACCGCGTCACCGCCCCCACCGTCTGCGGCATCTGCGCCACGCTCCAGCCGCCGCCCAGCGCCTTGATCAGGTTGACGCTCGCGGTCATCTGGCGGATGCGCAGGTCGACCGCGGTGCGCTGGTTGGCGTAGGCGGCGTTCTGGGCGGTGATGACTTCGAGATAGGTGGCGATGCCGGCCGAGTAGCGGTTGCGGGTCAAGGCCAGAGACTTCTCGGCGGCGTTGACGGCGGCGGTCTGCTGCACCGCTTCGTCGGAGAGGATGCGCAGGGCGCCGAGGTTGTCCTCGACGTTCTGGAAGGCGGTGAGCACACTTTCGCGGTAGGCGGCGACTTCGGCGTCGTAGGCCGCTTCGGACTGCGCGACCGCCGCGCGCCGCCGGCCGCCGTCGAAGACGGTGGCCAGGAGCTGCGGGCCGAGCGACCAGAAACGGCTCGGCAGCGAGAACAGCGTGCCGAGGGTCGAGCTGGCGAAGCCTCCGGAGGCGTTCAGGGTGAGGCTCGGATAGTAGGCCGCGGTGGCGACGCCGATGCCGGCATTGGCCGCCGCCACCCGGCGCTCGGCCGCCGCGATGTCCGGCCGGCGCTCCAGCAGCTCCGAGGGCAGCTCCAACGGCACCACCGGCGGCGCGGCGGCGAGCGGGGTCAGGGGAATGGTCAGATCGGCCGGCGCCTTGCCGGTGAGGATCGCGATCGCGTGCTCCAGTTGAGTGCGCGCGACGCCGAGATCGATCGCCTGCGCCCGCGCGGTTTCGAGCTGCGTCTGCGCCTCGGCCACGTCGGCGCCGGAGGCGACCCCCTGATCGTGGCGGTTGTTGGTGATCTTGAGCGCCGCCTCATAGTCGGCGACGGCGGTGTCGAGGAGCCGCCTCTGCTCGTCGAGGCCATGGAGCTGGAAGTAGTCGACCGCCAGCTCCGCCTGGAGGCTCAGGCGGATCGATTCGACGTCGGCGGCGCTCGCCTGCGCGTTGGCGGCGTTCTGCTCGATCGTGCGGCGCACCCTCCCCCACACGTCGGCCTCATAGGTGAAGTCGACCGGCACCTGGTAGACGGTCGCCGCGCCGCTCTGCGAACCGGAGGTGCTCCGGCTCCCGCCGTTGAACGACCGGGTGGCCTGGGCTCCCGCGGTCACCGTCGGAAAGAGGCCGGCGCGCGCCGACGCCACCGCCGCGCGGGCGCCGCGGAAATGGGCCTCGGCCTGCGCCAGGGTCTGGTTGGAGACGGAGACCTGCTCCTCCAGGGCGTTCAAGGCCGGATCACCGAAGATCTCCCACCAGGCGCCGCGGTGCGCGGTGTCCTGCGGCTGTGCCGTCTTCCAGCCCGCCGGCGGCTGCTCCTTGAATCCGGCAGGAACCTCCATGGACGGCTTCTTGTATTGCGGACCGACGGTGCAGCCGGCTGCCGCGAGGGCGAGGGCGATCAGACCGAGCGGTCTTATTCTCAGGTTTATCTTCTTGATTTTCATGCCTCGGACCTCGCGGCCACGGACTCCCGCCCACGGCGTAACGGACGATGCCGGCCCCACCAGAGTTGCAACCGGTCGAGATAGAGATAGACCACCGGCGTCGTGTAGAGAGTGAGGAGCTGGCTGAACAGCAGGCCACCGACGATCGCGATGCCGAGCGGCCGGCGCAGCTCGGCGCCGGTGCCGAGACCGAGAGCGAGCGGCAGGCCGCCCAGCATGGCCGCCATCGTGGTCATCGTGATCGGCCGGAAGCGCAGCAGGCAGGCCTGGAAGATCGCCTCCTCCGGATTCTTTTTCTCGTTGCGCTCCACTTCGATGGCAAAATCGATCATCAGGATCGCATTCTTCTTGACGATTCCGATCAGTAGGATGATGCCGATCAGCGCGATCACCGAAAGCTCGGTCTTGAACAGCAGCAGGGCAAGGAGCGCGCCGACGCCGGCGGACGGCAGGGTCGACAGGATGGTGATCGGATGGATGGTGCTCTCATACAGCACGCCGAGCACGATGTAGACCGTGAAGAGCGCCGCCAGGATGAGGATCGGCTCATTGGCCAGCGAGGCCTGGAACGCCTGCGCGGTGCCCTGGAAGCTGCCGTGGATCGTCGAAGGCAGCGACATGCTGCGCTCCGCTTCGTCGATCGCGGTGACCGCGTCGCCCAACGCCACGCCGGGCGGCAGGTTGAACGAGATCGTCACCGCGGGAAATTGCCCCTGGTGATTGATCGACAGCGGCGCGTTGGTGCTTTCGAAGTGGGTGAACACGGCGAGCGGCACCAGGCCTCCACCGCTGGCCGCGCCCGCCCGCACATAGACCGCCTTGAGGCCGTCCGGGTTCTGCCAGTATTGCGGCGCGACCGTCATCACGACGTGATACTGGTTGAGCTGCTGATACATCGTGGAAACCTGCCGCTGGCCGAACGCGTCGTAGAGCGCGGCATCGATCGACTGCGGCGTGATCCCCAGGCGCGCGGCGGTGCTGCGATCGATCACCAGCGAGGCCTGGAGCCCCTTGTTCTGCTGATCGGAGTTCACGTCGACCAGTTGCGGCAAGGTACGCAGCTTCTGCGTCAGGCGCGGCGCCCAGTCCAGCAGCTCCTTGGAGCTGTCGCCCTGGAGGGTGTACTGGTATTGCGCGCCGCTCGACCGGCCGCCGATCCGCAGGTCCTGCACCGGTTGCAGGAAAAGGCTGGCGCCGGGCTCGTGCGAGAGCTTCGGGCGGAGGCGCGCCATGACTTCATCCGCGGTGAGCTTGCGGTCCTGCCGAAGCGCGACGAACATGCGGCCCGAGTTGCTGCCGCCGGTGAAGGCGGTGACGGCTTCGACCGCCGGATCCTGCTGCACGATTCCCGCGAGACGCGTCAGCCGCCCTTGCATCGCCTGGAACGAGCTGGACTGATCCGCCTGGATCGAACCGTTCAGACGCCCGGTGTCCTGCTGCGGGAAAAAGCCCTTCGGCACCTTGATATAAAGATAGACCGTGGCGCCCATGGTCAGCAGCGTGATCAGCAGGACCACCGGCTGATGCCGGAGCACCCAGGAGAGCGACGACTCGTAACGGTCGAGAATCCACTGGAAACCCCGCTCGCTCGCCTGGTAGAGGCGGCCGTGCTTTTCCTTGTCGTGCGCCTTGAGCAGCTTGGCGCACATCATCGGCGTCGTCGTCAGGGAGACGATCATCGACACGAAGATGGCGATCGACAGGGTCACGGCGAACTCGCGGAACAGGCGCCCGACGATGCCGCCCATGAGCAGGATGGGAATGAACACCGCGACCAGCGACAGGCTGATCGAGAAGACGGTGAAACCGATCTCCTGCGCCCCCTTGAGCGCCGCCTCGTGCGGCGGCACGCCCTTCTCCAGATAGCGCGTGATGTTTTCGATCACCACGATGGCGTCGTCGACGACGAAGCCGGTGGCGACGGTGAGCGCCATCAGCGACAGGTTGTCGACGCTGTAGCCGAGCAGGTACATGACGCCGAAGGTGCCGATCAGCGAGACCGGCACGGCGACGCTCGGGATCAGCGTCGAGCGAACATTGCGCAGGAAGATGAAGACGACCAGGATGACGAGGGCGATCGACAGGATCAGCGTCAGCTCGACGTCGCGCACCGAAGAGCGGACGGTGCGCGTGGAGTCCTGGATCACCGACAGGTTGATCGCGGGCGGGATCGCCGCCTGGAGCTCCGGCAACACGGCACGGATGCGGTCGACGGTGGAGATGATGTTGGCGCCCGGCTGGCGGAAGATGATCAACAGGATGGCGGGCTTGCCGTTCGCGAGACCGCCGGCCCGGACGTCTTCCACCGAATCGGAGACGTTCGCCACGTCGGCCAGCCGCACACCCGCACCGTTCCGATAGGTGATGATCAGCGACTGATACTCCGCCGCCTTGAGCAGTTGATCCGTGGTGCTGAGCGTCCACGAATGGTCGGCGTTCGAGAGCGATCCCTTCGGCCGGTTGGCGTTGGCGGCAGCGAGCGCCGTGCGGACGTCGTCCAGGCCGAGCCCATAGCTGCTGAGGAGCGTCGGATTGACATCCACCCGCACCGCCGGCAGGGCGCCGCCGCCGATCGTCACCTGGCCGACGCCTTCGACCTGCGCCAGCTTCTGTTGCAGAATGGACGACGCGACGTCGTACATCCGCGGCCTCTCGATGACGTCGGAGGTCAGCGAAAGGAGCATGATCGGCGCATCCGCCGGGTTCACCTTCCGGTAGTTCGGATTGTTCGGCAGGTTCGCCGGAAGCTGGCCGCGCGCGGCGTTGATCGCCGCCTGGACGTCGCGCGCCGCGGCGTCGATGTTGCGATTCAGATCGAACTGCAAGGTCACCTGGCTGGAGCCGAGCGAGCTGGTGGAGGTCATCTCGGTGATGCCCGCGATCCGTCCGAACTGGCGCTCGAGCGGTGTGGCGACCGACGATGCCATGGTCTCCGGGCTCGCGCCCGGCAGGTTCGCCGAAACCTGAATGGTCGGGAACTCCACCTGCGGCAGCGGCGAGACCGGCAAGAGCTTGTAGGCGATCCCGCCGGCAAGCGCGATCGCCACGGTGAGCAGCGTGGTGGCGATCGGCCGGTTGATGAACGGCGCCGAGATGTTCATGCGGAGGCCGTCCCCTCAGGGTGCACCAACTGCGGTGAGCGCTCTTCGGTCTTCCGGGTCAGCCGACGCGCCAGGCGGTCGAACGCGAGATAGACGACCGGCGTGGTGTAGAGGGTCAACATCTGGCTGAAGATCAATCCGCCGATGATCGCGATACCGAGCGGCCGCCGCAGCTCGGCGCCGATGCCGCTGCCGAGCGCGAGCGGCACCGCGCCCAACAGCGCCGCCATGGTGGTCATGATGATTGGCCGGAAACGCAGCAGGCAGGCCTGATAGATCGCCTCCTCCGGCGGTTTCCCCCCTTTGCGCTCGGCGTCGAGCGCGAAGTCGATCATCATGATCGCGTTTTTCTCCACGATGCCGATGAGCAGGATGATGCCGATCAGGGCGATGACGCTGAAATCCGCCCGGCAGATGAACAGCGCGAGCAGTGCGCCGACGCCCGCCGACGGCAGGGTCGAGAGGATGGTCAGCGGGTGGATGTAGCTCTCATACAGCACGCCGAGCAGGATGTAGACCGTGATCACCGCCGCCAGGATGAGCAGCGGCTCGTTGGCGAGCGAGGCCTGGAACGATTTCGCCGTACCCTGGAAATCGGCCTGAACGCTCGCCGGCATGCCGATGTCCCCTTTGACCTTGTTGACCTCCTTGACCGCGTCCCCCAGCGACACGCCGGGCGCCAGGTTGAAGGAGACGGTGGCCACCGGGAACTGCCCTTGATGGTTGACCGAGAGCGGCGCCGTGGTCTGCTCGACGCGCGTGAAGGCGCCGAGCGGCACCGAGCCGCCGGTCGTCGAGCGCAGGAAGATATTCGACAGATCGTCCGGATTCTGCTGGAAACCCGGCTTCGCCTCCAGCACCACCCGGTACTGGTTGAGCTGGGTGAACATGGTCGAGATCTGCCGCTGGCCAAAGGCGTCGTAGAGCGTGTCGTCGAGCATCTGCGGTGTGATACCGAGCCGCGAGGCGGTGGTGCGGTCGAGCACGAGATGCGCCCGCAGGCCGGCGTTCTGCTGATCGCTCGCGACGTCCCTGAGCTCGGGAAGCTTCTGCAAACGCGAGACGAAGCGCGGTACCCAGGTGGCCAGCTCGTTGGCGTCGGCGTCTTCCATGCTGTACTGGAACTGCGCCCGGCTCACCCGGTCCTCCACCGTCAGGTCCTGCACCGGCTGCATGAAAAGGGTGATGCCGTCGACTTTCGACAAATTGGGTTGCAGCCGGCGGATGATCTCGCTCGCGCTGCCGTCGCGATCTTCAAGCGGTTTGAGGTTGATCTGGATGCGCCCGGAATTGAGCGTGGTGTTGGTGCCGTCGATGCCGATGAACGAGGACACGCTCTCGACCGCCGGATCGTGCAGGATCTCCTTGGTCAGCGCCTGCTGCCGCGCCGCCATGGCCGGGAACGAAACGTCCTGCGACGCCTCCGAAACGCCGAGAATCACGCCGGTGTCCTGCACCGGGAAGAATCCTTTCGGAATGACCAGATAGAGGAGCAGCGTCGCCACCAGCGTCGCCGCCGCGACCACCAGCGTCGCCGTCTGATGCTTGAGCACCCAGGTAAGCGTACGGCCGTAGAACGCGATGATCCGCTGGAAGATCTCTTCCGACTTGCGGTAGAACCGCCCCTGCTGGGACTCCGGCTTGTGGCGCAGGAGCCGGGCGCACATCATCGGAGTCAGCGTCAAAGAGACAAACGCGGAGACCAGGATCGTCACGCTGAGCGTCACCGCGAACTCGCGGAACAGGCGGCCGACGACGTCGCCCATGAAGAGCAGCGGAATCAGAACGGCGATCAGCGAAACGGTCAGCGAGAGGATGGTGAAGCCGATCTGCTCCGCTCCCTTGAGCGCCGCTTCGAGCGGTTTTTCCCCCTCCTCGATGTAGCGCATGATGTTCTCGATCATCACGATCGCATCGTCCACCACGAAGCCGGTGGAAATGGTGAGCGCCATCAGGGTCAGGTTGTTCAGGCTGTAACCGAGAACGTACATGGCGCCGAACGTGCCGACCAGCGACAACGGCACCGCGACGCTGGGAATGATCGTCGCCGCGAGCGTGCGCAAAAAGAGAAAGATCACCATCACGACGAGAGCGATGGTCAGCATCAGCTCCAGCTCGACGTCCCGCACCGAGGCGCGGATGGTGTTGGTGCGGTCGGTGAGGATGGTCACCTGCACCGCGGTCGGCAGCGAGGCGCGGAGCTGCGGCAACAGGTCCTTGATGCGGTCGACGACGCCGATGATGTTGGCGCCCGGCTGGCGCTGGATGTTCAGGATCACCGCCGGCGTCTCGTTCATCCACGCCGCCTGCTTGACGTTCTCGGCGTCGTCGATCACCGTCGCGACGTCGGAGAGGTGCACCGGCGCGCCGTTCTTGTAGGCGACGACGAGCGGCTTGTACTGATCGCTCGACAGGAGTTGGTCGTTGGCGCCGATCTGGAACGACTGCCGGCTGCCGTCGAACGATCCCTTCGCCTGGTTGACGTTCGCCTGCGCCACCGCGGTCCGGATGTCTTCCATCGTCAGGCCGTAGGAGGACAGCGCGGTCGGATTCGCCTGGATGCGCACCGCCGGCTTCTGGCCGCCGCTGATGCTCACCAGGCCGACGCCGGGGAGCTGCGAAATCTTCTGCGCCAGGCGGGTGTCGGCGAGGTCTTCCACCTTCGACAACGGCAGCGCCTTCGAGGTCAGCGCCAGGGTGAGCACCGGCGAATCGGCCGGATTCGTCTTGCTGTAGATCGGCGGGTTCGGCAGATCGCGCGGCAGGAACGATCCCGAGGCGTTGATCGCCGCCTGCACCTGCTGCTCCGCGACGTCGATGTTCAGATCGAGGACGAACTGCAGGGTGATGATCGAGCTGCCGTCGGAGCTGGTCGACGTCATCTGGTTCAGGCCCGGCACCTGGCCAAATTGGCGTTCCAGAGGAGCCGTAACGGCGGACGCCATGACGTCCGGGCTGGCGCCGGGATAGAACGTGATCACCTGGATCGTCGGATAGTCCACTTCGGGGAGCGCCGAGACCGGGAGCTGGCGGTAGGCCACGATGCCGGCGAGCAGAAGGCCCACCATCAACAGCGATGTTGCGATGGGCCGCAGAATGAACGGCCTGGAGGGGCTCATGACTGTGCTTTCCGGCCCTGCGCGTCACCCCGATTCTGGCCCTGCTTCTGCGCCTTCCCCTGCCTCTGGCCCTGCCCTTGTCCCTGTCCGCCGCCGGCCCCCGGATGGATCACTTCGACCTTGCTCCCCGGCCGCAGCTTGTCGGCGCCGTCAATCACTACCACGTCGCCGGCCGCGAGCCCGCTGCGGATCGTCGCGTCCTCGCCCTCGGTGAGCTGGACCTCCACGTTGCGCGTCTCGACCGTCTGGTCGGGCTTGATCAAGTAGACGAAGGTCGACTGCGGGCTGCGCTGGATCGCCGAGGCGGGAATGGTGACCGCGCCGCGCAGAGTGTCCACCAGGAGCCGCGCGTTGACGAACTGATTGGGGAACAGCGCCTCGTTCTGATTGGCAAACAGCGCCTTGATGCGCACCGTGCCGGTGGTCGGATCGATCTGGTTGTCGACCGCCAGCACCTGCCCGGTGGCGAGCTTGTTCTTGAGGTCGCGGTCGTACGCGTCGACCGCCAGGACGCGGCCGGCGTGCACCTGCGGCAGTACCTGCGGCAGATGGTCCGCGGGGATGGTGAAGAGGACGTTGATCGGCTGGAGCTGGGTGATGACCACGATGCCATTCACGTCGTTGGCGTGCACGATGTTGCCCACGTCCGTCTGCCGCAGGCCGACCCGGCCGCCGGTGGGGGCCGTCACCCGGCTGTACGCCAGATTGAGCTTCGCGCTCTCGATCTGCGCCTGATCGCTCTGGAGGGTGGCCGCGAGCTGGGCCACCGTGGCGGCCTGGGTGTCGAGCTGCTGCTTGGCGATCGAGTCCTGGGCGACGAGGATCTGGTAGCGCTGCAAGTCGACCTTGGCGTTCTGGAGCGCCGCCTCGTCCTTCGCCTTCTGCCCCTCGGCCTGCATGAGCTGCACCTGGAACGGCCGCGGATCGAGCACGGCGAGCACGTCACCGGCCCGCACGATCTGCCCTTCCTGGAAGTTGATGCGGAGAAGCTGGCCGTCGACCCGGCTCTTGACGGTGACCGTGTTCAAGGGCGCCACGGTCCCCAGGCCGGTCAGGTAGACGCCGACGTCCTTGGTCGCAGCGGTCGCCGCGAACACGGGCACGGGGCGTCCACCCGCGCCGGCGCCGGCACCACCCTCGCCCTTGCCACCCTTGGTCTCCGCCGCGCCGCCCTTCCCGCCGCCTTTGCCGTCGCTGTTGTTGCGGGCGAGAAAATAAGCGCCCGCGATGACCAGGGCCACGACGAGCAACCACGGCCACCAGCGGCGCCGGGGTGCCTGCGCGTCGGGGTGGTACGACACCGCGGGAGCTTCATGCACCCGCTCCTGCGCCCAGCGGTCCTTCTCTTTCGCCGGCGCTTCCTTCTCCTCGACTTCTGGGGGATCGGAGATCATTGTGCTTGAGCCTCTGGAATCGCTAAGTAGGGTATGTCCTCAAAGCCGGGCGGGTGGGCCGCCCCCTCGTCATTCTAGGGGCTGGCGCTCCGCACCGGAGTAAAGAATCGGTAAAGAGTTGAGTCTACGGTGTGACATTCCGAGAAAGGGAAGCAAAGTCTGGACCAGGCGGGGCGCGATGCGGTCCGCGCGGCGGTGATACCATGACGTCATGAGCCAGGGGACATTCGCCGAATCGCCCACCGCGCCTGAGCTTACGCTCGACGAATGGTTCGCTCTGCCGGAGGACGAGCCCGGCGAGCTCGTGGACGGTCGTATCGAGGAGGAAGAGGTGCCCGATTACCTTCACGAGCTCCTGGTGGCGCTCCTTGTGCGGCTTCTTGGCAATTGGATCGCTCCTCAGGGCGGCTTGGTGGCCGGCTCCGACGCCAAATTCGCAGTCAGCTCCGGACGTGGCCGGAAGCCCGACCTCACCATCTATCTCCCCGGCAGTCGCCGCCCTCCAGCCCGCGGTCTGATCCGTGTCCCACCCGATATCGCCATCGAAATCGTCTCACCGACACCGCGAGACGGCCGGCGCGACCGGGTGGAAAAAACGGCGGATTACGCAAGCTTCGGAGTGGCTTGGTACTGGCTGCTCGATCCGCAGTTGCGCAGCCTGGAGGTCCTCGAGCTCGACGCCAAGGGCCGATATCTCCACGTCTTGGGAGCCAGCACAGGCACTCTGGACAAGATCCCCGGGTGTGAGGGATTGACGCTCGATCTCGACGCGCTGTGGGCGGCGATCGATGAGCTGGAGTGAGGGCCTGTTTCCGCTCGACGAAACCGGCTGTCAGGTCTTTCCAGGCTGAGTCACCACGACTTGGACCGGGCGGTCAGTCGAGAGGTCAAACGCTCTCCACCAATCCTCTGCCTCCTTCCGCAGAAGCTCTCGATGCTCAATTTCGATTGTGCTCCCGTCCGATCGAGTCGCCTTGATCCGCACCACACAGTTTGCGTAGCGTCGCACCAAGAGCTCAACAACCTTCCACAGTCCACTGAAGGCGCCGATGCTCGACCCGAAAAGCAAGAGCTGGGTCACCACTTCGAGGCCTCGCACCCTCTGTCGCTCAACTCGAAGCTCTGGCGCCTCTGTAGCCACCAAGCCAAGGACCACGCCCTCATTCAGGTCAAGCACCTCAGGACTCATCTCCGACTCCTCTCTTTTTCCTAACCAGCTTTCCGGCCACCCAAGCCGCCCACTGACTTGTCGCGATCAATGCTATGCAGATGGTGCCCCAGAATCTGATATCCGGATTGACAGAAACGGCATTCTCGTAATAGGAAACTGCGTGACCGGACGATAGTATCCACCAGAAGATTCCACCCCCCACTAGCGCCCCGAACAAACCTGCAAGACGCCAATGGATTGGGTTCCTCTTCCTGTTCCAACCTCGAAAGATAAACCAAGCCGATAACGCTCCTCCAACGGTCCCGAAAGTCACTACCTTAAACTCGTAGGTGAGGCCCACGCTTTTAGACAAGGGTGATAAGAATATCACCCAAACGACTACCGGCCAACTCCCCAAAGCAGCAGCGACGTGAAGCCACAGTCTTGCGGAGTAGCATAGCAGGCTCCGCGAAAACGATGCAGCGACGACGCCCAGATACACCGCACATTCGAGCCCGAAGAACTCTACCGGCAAGTCGCCCTGCCCAACGAATAAGGCCAACATGGCAAGCAGCGTCCCTGACGCCACCGAACTCCAGATAAAGTTCTGCGGGCACCGGCCTGGCTGCTTCAGCAGGCGCGCGATCATTTTCAGGAGGATTCCTCCAAAGGCCGCCGCCAGCACGGACCCCAAAAGGATTGCGGGCTCGCTTGGGACACCTTCCCGTCCAATAGCCATGAGGACTAGAAGAATAACCGTTCCCACAAGCCAGACGATGCTCGCGATGCACCACGCGCCCACCTGCCTCCCTAAAGAAGCCTTTAGGACTTCCACCTTCCTATCCTCCGGCCACTCTCCTGATAACTTACCCTTCTGACCCGCCAGCCACCTCCATAGAGAAGCCTTCAGGTTCTGAGAATCCGCTTCCACTGGCCGCTCTGCCGGCTCACGACTCTTCTGGCCCGAGACCGCGCGAACCAGCCGTTCGGCCTGCTTCCTATCGCGCTCAGGTAGCGAACTCAACAGACCCGCCACCGGCGTGTTTTCCGCCATTATCTGCGCACCGATCGCCACTGCGGTAGCATTTAATCGAGAATACGGATTGCCTTCTGTTCCGCGCCACACACTCCAACAGTATCCAAGAAACAGAATTATGGTCGTTCCCAAGACAGCCACAGGAACGGCAAAGAGCACAGCCAACCATTGCTTGGCTCCGAAACGTTGCGCGTCCTGATATTTCATCGCTACGTATAGAAAAACGAGGAAAATGCCTCCCAGCAAGAGAGCGACAAAGGATTTACTCAATATACTTCGCTGCGCAAGCGTCATCGTCCCACGTTTCGATACTGGCACTAAGCGCTCACGCAGATATCGGGAAAAAAAATACCCCAGGCCGAACTTTGAGCTTGCGGCCAGTGCCGTCACTGTCCGACAGGCATCAGATAACTCGCCCACCAACTGCGCCAAGAAGCGAATAACTTCGACAGAAAGTATGCCGCCGCCCAACTCGCTCTCGCCATGGGCTTCCGAGAGTATCCGCTCCAACAGATGACTAGCGGCAAAGAACTCCATGAATGATTTATGTGCAAACGAAAACTGGCCACGGTCATCCCTACTGAGAAACGACGTGCTCCGCACAGCGACCTCTAGCGCCTTCCAGTCCTCAGCCAGGCGGACATCCTCTGGGAACAACCTACGAATGAGGTCAGGGAAGGCCGAGTAGCTTATCTCGTATTCTCCAGTCGAGTAGAATCTCCACGCCAAGAACTGACAGAAGCGGCGACGGTCCTCCTCTTCAAGCGTATTTCTCCATGCATCCCGGAGCAGCAGCTTTTCCGTGTACTCCCGATAGAGACTCGCCGCGTTTAAGCGCACCGATCGCTTGACCAGCGCTGGCAGAGTCTCCACGATCATCTGCAAAAGAATTGGCCGACCAGCGAGATTGCGGAACTCCTGATTGTCGCTGAGAAGACTAAGGATCTCGGCGCTGCTCTCCGTCTTAGCTCGGACGAACGCCTCAATAGCTACGTCCGTGAGCTGATTCACGGCCAGTATCTTATACTTGTCGCCCGCAAGCGTTCGCAACTGATGATGTAACTCCGTGTACCGCATGACTCGATCGACCTCGTCGCGATTCCGAAAGAATGAAGTGCGACAGGTTAGAACAAGGCGTGACCGACGCTCAGCGAGCCGGAGGATCTGTTCCAGGTTACGACTAATCACCGACTCCGTAACCCGCACCGCCATCTCATCGAAACCATCGAGGAGCCAGACGACCCTTCCTGCCTTATTGAGGGCGTCTAGGTGCTCGTACGTCATCCGCCGACCAGCGCCCATCTTCGCCACCGAGCGTTCGACCAACGCTTCCATATCCAGCGCACCGTCGATCTCCCGTAAAGTCAAGAAGATTGGCAGCCTACACCTGGCTGGAGAGGCGAGATGTAGGCGGGCTTGCTCCCAGAAGATGCGCCGAAGGGTCGTCGTCTTGCCGGTTCCGAACTCGCCCAGAACTGTCAGCATCGGCACGGCCTCCGGCGCGCAGATCCAACTCAGCACGTGTTCGTCGAATTGGACCGACTCGGATTCCTCGTCGAGAAGGCCAGTGAGGCTGACGTAGCATCGATCGACATGGACCGGGTCCCATGCTTCGTAGTCTGCGATCCAGTTTTCCAGGTAGCGAAGCGTGGGTACCAAAACCCGCCGGAACTCTGCATAGGACCTGACGATCACTCTCTCGGTACGGAGAGAACGCACGGCATTGTCGTCGGTCAGAATGACCAGGCCGTTTTCGAGCTCGTTGTGCGAAACCGCCTCTTCCAACTTCGCGACCGCTTGCTCGACTTCTAGAACTGCTGGCTTACCCTCAAGTACCCGTAGCCCCGTACGGATACCGAATCCCTGATCCGTCGTCTCGCGCTCGATGTAGTCTGAGTACAACGTTTGGGGACCTACCGAGGACGAAAGCGAGCGACTGGGAGAGAAAGCGTATAGATCTGGCAGCCCGGCGCAGTCGGCGCGGAGCCCGATTGTGCTCCGCCCGAGAGGTACAGATGTGGAACGCGATTGCCAGAGACGAGGCATTTGATACTGCGGCCTAAGTTGACTCTCCACGTAGTCATAAATGCGGTCAAGTGTGACCGAGCCGCCCAGCCGAGGATCCGGATCTAGTCGCTCCAGAGCCTCCGCCAGTATGGGCGCGAAGAGGCCGTCGACTGCCGGATCGGAAGCCCGGGTGCTGGAGATAATGCAGTATGACGGATTCCGCTCCGGCCCAAAGGAGAGTACGCTCGCCTGCCGAGAAAAGAGCTCCCAAGAGCCGCGATCTGCGAAGCAGCAATCGAGAAAAATAATCGAGCAGTCCTGTTCTCCAACCGGAAGGCAAGCTCCAATGAAACTGAGCGGGATCGAGCTTGCTTGCGGATTGGCCTTGCTGTAGTCGGAAGGTAGAACTTGAAGCAGACCATTAGAGGCGACACTCGCATGTGCAGCCACATAGAGAAGGTTCAGAGTCGACGGTGTGGAAGCGCGGAAAAATAGCTCGACCCGCCTTCTCAGTTGATCGCAGGCGGTGGAGAGGGCACCGGGGCCAACGATTTCCGTCGCCAAAAACTCGGCACCGTCGGGTGCCCTCAGAACCTCAGCCAAGAGCGTGATGTCCCGATCGACAGAACTCAGGAATGGCGCCCCTGAATCGCCAGCGCTGGGGACCCCTAAGAGGAGGGCTCTCTTTTTCATCGGCTATTCATCCTTGCGGCAGGCCGCCAAATTTCTTCGCAGGAACTTCGGGCCTTCGGAAGACTCCGTTATCAGCCTCCTGTACTGAACAACTCCTCTGACGATTAGACGCCAGCTTACACCTCTTCAAGATCATCGTCAAAACGAGAGAGAGTATTGTATAGGCGGCACAGATGGCCGGAGTGGTCACCCCTGAAGATAAACCGCCCCTATCTCAAAGGCATCTTCGGGCGTCCCATGAAAGCTCCCATCACTAAACATACACGGCTCATACTTCATGTGGCTGTGGGTGTAGAACGCCATGCTCCACTTCTCCATGTTCCCGAAGTAGCGTAACCGGCACAGGTGGAGGGGAGCGTTTCGCAGTCGCTCCATGTACTGCTCGCGGGTCTCGGCTGGAGCGCTGAGCAGCGCGGCGGGAGACGGTTCCCCAGGTTCTGTGTAGGCGTCGATGTAGCACAACGGCCCGCGGAAACGGATGTCCAATCGAGTGAACTTCCCGGCATAGTGAGCCTCGGCGTACGCCTGAATGCGTCGCTCGGTGAGCTGACGGACTGCAGGAGGAATCTTCTTTCCGCCGGTGTGCGGGTTATAGGTCCATGGACGCATGACTCTTCACCTCAAGAGATCTCCGGCTGGGACGACTGGCATGTCGAGACGCTACCACAGGTAACCTCTCTACAGGAAAGGCTGGGGCTGGTCGCGGGCACTCCGCGGCCGAGAGGATGGTCTTCCCATGGAGCGAAGCCGTAGCAAACGCGGGCTGAGGAAGGAGAGCGCGATCAGAGCAGCGGGCGCGAGGAGACGCGACGCTTCTCTCTACACGTCTCCGAAGGAAGCAAGGTCTGAGATCCAGTCCTCGGCGAGAAATCGCCCGACGGCGCAGCGGATCGCCTCCTCGCTGCCGGCTCACAGCGGGCCGGCGGCACCTTACACCGGAACAAGATCAGCCTGCACGCGACAGACGTCATCTTCCATCGGGTCCAGGTCAGCTTGCAGCGGAGCGATGTCGACTGACATTCGGTCGATGTCAGCTTCCAGCGGGCTGCTGTCAACCGACGTCAGGTCAATGCCAGCTTGCAGCGGAACGCTGTCGACCGGCATCGGATCGGTGTCAGCTTGCAGCGGACCGTTGTCAACCGACATCCGGTCGATGTCAGCTTGCAGCAGAGCAATGTCGACCGACAGCGGATCGATGTCAGCTTGCGGCGGAGCGATGTCAACTGACATCGGACCGGTGTCGGCTTGCAGCGGACCGCTGTCAACCGGCATCGAGTCGATGTCAGCTTGCGGCGGAGCGAAGTCGACTGACAGCGGACCGGTGCCAGCTTGCAGCAGAGCGATGTCGCTCGACATCGGATCGATGCCGGTTGACGGCGGAGCGATGTCGACTGACAGCGGACCGGTGTCAGCTTGCAGCGAATCGGTGTCGACTGACATCCGATTCATGCCAGCTTGCAGCGGGCTCCTGTCAACCGACATCAGGTCGATGTCAGCTTGAAGCGGGCCGCTGCCCACCGATATCAGGTCGATGTCGGCTTGAAACCGAGCGCTGTCGACCGACATCGGATCCACACCAGCTTGCAGCGGACCGCCGTCGATTGACATCGGATCGGTGCCGGCTTGCAGCGGAGAGGCGTCGACTGACATCCGATCCATGCCAGCTTGCGGCGAAGCGGTGTCGACCGCCCTGGCGCTACAATCCCTCCATGCCCAAAAATCCCCTGGAAACGCTCCGCAAGCTCTGCCTGGCCCTGCCCGAGGCCACGGAACGGCTCAGTCATGGCGAGCCGACGTGGTTCGTGCGCGACAAGAAGACGTTCGTGATGTATGCGAATCATCACCATAACGATGTCCTGGCGTTCTGGTGCGCCGCCTCGGATGGCGCCCAGGAGACGCTCGTCGCGTCAGATCCTGAGCGCTTTTTTGTGCCGCCCTATGTTGGACATCGCGGCTGGCTCGGCGTGCGGCTGGATGTTCTGCCGATCGATTGGGACCAGATTGCCGATCTGGTCACCGACGCCTATCGGGCCGTCGCTCCCAAGCGGTTGGTCGCCGAGCTCGATTCTCGCGTCGATTAAAAACCGGCTAACCGCAGGGCGAGCTCGGCCGTGACGCCAGACCGGCTGCCTCACTCTTCTGCTCAGCTTTTCCTGTCGAGAAGGTGAGGTCTTGGCTCACCGTCGCGGCGCCGGGTGGAACTGTCACCCGCTGGGCGACTCTCCGGTGAGGGTCTCCCTCCACCGTGTGATCTTCGACTTCCGCCGTGATCGTCCAGGTGCCCGGTATGAGGCCGGCGATGCGATAGCCTCCGTCCTGATCGGCCAGGCCGTAGGCGTGGGGAAAACCGTTCGGTCCTTCGGCCTGGACGAGTTCAGCGGTCTGGCCGGGAGCGAGGCCCAGGACGCGGCCGGTCAGCACGGTTTCCGGTCCCCGGTGGAGCTCGATCGGCTCAGTCTGCGGACCTTTGACGTCGACGTGCAGGAGGACCGGCGCGGTGCCCAGCCGCGAGTCCGCGAAGTCGTAGGCTCCAGGCTCCAGGACGAAGTCGAAGGTGCCGTCCGCGTTGACGAACGTCGATCCCTCGCTGCCATCACCGCCGTCGCCGCGCCGCCAACTCACCCTCTCAATGTCGCGCGGCCCTGCCGTACCGGCAGCACCGGTGACGCGACCGCGGAGGACGACCACTGGGGGAAAATCGAAATCGACGTGCGCTTCTTTGCCTTCTTCCACCTGGACGGTCACGCCCCGTCGCGCACGTCCGTTGAAGATCACACCGGGTGCGTCCGGCAGACTGCGCTCACCGGAGTCGTCGATCTGGACGGTCCAGGTTCCCGGATCCAGATGGCGCAGGTGATAGACCTCACTGGAGTCGAGTCGCATGCTGATCCACCCATTGCCTCCCTCCCGGATTGCCCGGACCTCGGTGTCCCAGGGCGCTTTGAGACCGGTGACCCGGCCGGTGATCTCCGCTCCGGCGGCCTGGCGGATCTCGAGGTCCAAGGGATGATCCGCCGCCACCACGCCCGGCACTTTGACCGAGGCGCCGCTGTAGCTGCGTACTTCCACGATCGCGGGGCCGGTGTGTGCGCGGAGAACGAAGCGGCCGTCCGCGCCGGTCTGGACCGGCTTTTCGTCCCGTGCGTCGGTCGACGCGACAGCGCCCGCGACTGGCGAGCCGTCCGGCCCGAGCACCCGGCCGTGGATCTCACCATCGGGTGTCAGACGCACGTCGAGCCGATTCTCGCCATTCTGAAGATTGAGCCGGCTCTTCGCCGCGCCGAGCGTGGGGTGATCGATCAAAAAATCGGTCGCCTCCGGAGTCAGGCCGCTCATCCGGAAATGGCCCTCCGCATCGCTCGTCGCCTCCAGGCCGAAGTAGCCTCTCGCGTCGGCGATCCGGGCTCCGGCCACGGGCTTGCCGTCACTGGAGAGGACGCTGCCGGTGACGATCGCGCCTCTCTGGAGAGTCACCACGAGCTGATCGAATCTCTGACCCGGCGCGATCCGGATCGGGTCTGAGCTGTAGTCACGGTACCCTCGCTGATATCCGCTGACCCGGTACCAGCCGGGCTGGAGCACCTCGAGGACGAACCGCCCGTCTGCATCGGATTGGGACCTCGCACTCGTGCCCGGCTCCGGACAGGCGCTCGGCTCGACGAGAGCGCAACCGAGATGGGTGCCGGACATCAAGGCGGTCAGACCGAATTTCGCGAACGGCTTGCCGGTCTGATCGACCACCCGGCCGGCGATCCGAGCCCCGGGGCCGGGCCGCAACGCCACCTTGAGAGGCCCCGGCTTGCGCTTTGCGGGCTCGATCGTCGCCGTTTCGAAGCCTGCACCGCAGACCTCGACGTGGTTTCCGGAGGCGAGGAGGGAGAGCGGAATGCGGAAGCTCCCATCCTTCCCGGTGAGCGCGTCCGGCCTCTCCTCTGGCCTGGGGTAGCGACCGCCGCTGGGGACGGACCAGATGGAGATGCCGGGCAAGGGCTTGCCGGCAGCGTTGGTCACCACGCCCGAGAGCGCTTCGATGGAACCTCCCGCGGGCTTCGCGAGAACGGCATGAGTGGCGGGAAGGAGGGCGAGCAGGTAGAGCGAGGCGGCAAGTCTCATGGCCATTAGACCCGCGGTGCGGCAAAAAAGTTCCCGCCGCGTAATGTTCGCGGCAACCCAATGAAGAGTAGGGTCATAAAATCGAGGCGGCAAGCGTCCCGTGTTTGGCTGGAGAGCCCCATGAATGTCATCCGGACGTGCTGTGCGTTTATCTTATTGTCTTGCATTCTTTCCCCGCCTGAAGCGCTGGCGGCCAATCCGGCGGATTCCGCCGCTCCGGCAAACGGCTCGCTTGCGCTCTCCGGCACTCCGATCTCCGCGCACTTCGCCGGCATCAACGCATGGATGCCATACCAGGTTGGAGCCCACAAATACTATGGGATTCTGGATGCGAAATGGCCCGACGTGCAGGCGAGCGGCGTACGGATCATGAGATACGGAGGAAGCGCCGTCGATCGGTACGCGGATCCGTCCTGGGCGGACGCCGCCGATCCTTCCCAATCGACCCTTGCCCAATATGTAGCGCTCGTCGACGCCATGAGAAGCCGGGGGATCGAGCCGGTCCTGCAAGTGCCTGTGTACGGATCGACCTACAACGCAGCGCAGGCCGCCGGCATTGTCCAATATGTCAACGTCACCAATGCCAGGGGCGTAAAATACTGGGGGATCGGCAATGAGCCTGATCTGGCCGGCGGAGGCTATGGCGGCGGCACCGGCTACACGACCGCCGCACAGGTTGCGGGGTATTTCAAACCCTTCGCCTCCGCCATGAAGGCGGTCGACCCGTCCATCAAGATCATCGGACCTGAAGCCGCCTGGTATGACGCGACCCTCATCAATGGGTTGACCAGTTGCAACGGAGGCGCAGACGACATCACCGGTACAGACAGCAACGGCAACTACTATGCAGACATCGTCTCCTTCCATTTCTACGATTTCAACGGCACGCAGACCCGGACCCAGGTAATCAGCCGGCTCACGCAAACAGGCGGCTACAGCGACAACCTGAACGCCCTGAAGGCAAGGCTGGCGACCTGCAACAGCTACCACGGGCGGACCGGTAACAACGCTCTCCAGATGGCGGTCACCGAAGCAAACGTCAACTACGCGAACCCTGCCGGGGACGGCCTCGCAGGCCTTGGCGCGAAGAGCTTCATCGGTGGCCAGTTCTGGGCCGAGATGGTGGGAATCGCCCTGCAGAAGGGCGTCGACTTCATCACCTTCTGGAGCGCCATGGAAGGAAATGAGCTCGGCTACATCAGCGGCGACGGGACAACAAAGAGACCCTCCTACTATCACCTCCAGATGCTGGCTCAGAATTTCAGGGGGATCTCTGTCACAGCGACAGACAATCAGTCCAACGTCAAGGTGTTTGGCGCGGCAGACGTTGACCAGATCGCCGTGATGATCCTGAACCAGGAATCGTCGAGCAGGTTTAGTTATACGGTCCGGCTGGATAGCGGCACCGTATCCGGCAAGGATCGGCTGAAGGTCAACGTCAACGCCGGGGTCGCCGCCCAATACAGTGGCAACATTTCAAGCGAGTCGACCATCCTCCTGATCTTCGATACGACCGGCGCAGTCAAGCGGACGATCGAGTACAAGCTCTACGGCAATGCGGATGCGAACCTGCCCCCGACTGTCACGGAGTATTAGCAGGCTGCCGTGGGGAGAATCATACTTCATCCTTTCAAGGGTTCACCCTGTTGCGTCCTGAGCCGGGCGACGGCCTGGATCAAACCTCCAGCGACGAGAACGAAGATCCATCCCCATTGGACAGGATCGGCGATATAGCTGTCGAAGGTTTGCCAGGCCGTGCGGGCTCTCACTGGATCAAAGATATGGTCGCTCCGCAGGTAGATGACACCCATGCGCCAGACCGGAGCGGCAGACCAGATGACGCCAAACCAGATGAGCGTTGCCCCGCCGGCGATCTTGTTCTTCATCGCGGCGAGGCCAATCCCTACACAGACGGCGAGGTAAGGGACGAAGCACAGGCCGTGAATCGTGTCTCGCCGGATGAAATACCAAGGCGGCGAGCCTCCGGGCGAATCTTCCGGAAACTTGAGTGTCTCGCCGAAATGCAGGCTCAGCCAACTGGTCAGCGCATAGAGGACAACCGCCAAAGCCATCAGCCAGGGATTGCTCCGCGAGCCAGGCGCGTCCTTCCTCTCGAACAGGCTACGCATTCTTTCCTTCCGATCGTAACCGGATGACCGTAATCAGGGCCAAGGCGAAAACGAGCAACCCCAAAGCGAGCGGCGAGAGCGTGGGAACCTGGACCACCAGATCCAGCGTCTCGAAGGACACGGCCCCGCTGAACGGAGTCCAATTGGTATCCCTCCGGAAGATCGCCACTCCTCCCGCGCCGCCATCCGCATAGTTCCCGGCCGTTTGGGTGTTCCAATACGCGGTATCCGGAAATGGATTGGTTCCCACGGTGGGCGACGTGCTGGACAGACCGAAGTTCAGTGATACATAGGGGCCGGGCGTACCGATCGGAGAATAGCCGGCCGTTTGTGTGTTGAACGCCACGCCATAGATGATCTGGTTTGGGACGGGTGTCCCGGTGAAATCGAAGGTCACCGTGAACGCAAATCCGCTGTAGCAGTTTCCGTCGCTGGCCCGCCACGCCGTTCCTCCCGGACAGGTCGGGTCTGCCGGCGGCCGCCAGGGGATGGCGACCGCCTGCGTCCGGGTGGCGATCAGCGTGCCGGGAGCCGGGTTGGCCCCGCTGGTATCCACGTTGTACAGGTTGAGAGTGAGCGGATGGTTCCACGTCGGACCTCCGGCCCCGGGGAACGCCGGGTAATCGGAGGCCAAGGCCCAGTCGCTCATCACCAGCGTCACCTGCTTCAGCACACGGCTCCCCAGGCCGAACTGGATCAGATCCCCAAATTCGGCAGTCTGGGTTGCCTGATACCCCAGGCTTGGCACATTGGGAGGAAGCGGGCCGGGAACGCTGTTGTAGATGACAGAGGCACCCACGGCCAGCGGCGAGAAGGCAACCAGGAGAAGGACGAGGATTGCGGGGATCGCCAGGCCATTGGGTCGTGCATCACGGGTCAGCTCGGTCGACATCGGATGGCTCCTTGAAACCAAAAAGGACGCGCTGCGTATCTGATGCATACTGAGCCTAGCATGCTGCGGTGGTCTCCGGAGGTTTCATGATGTCACGCGCCCTACTGTCGGCCGGCCTCCTGGCGGCAACCCTCTCCATCGCTCCCGGCCTGGCGCAACCCGCTTCGCTGGTAGCCGACCTCGCGACCGGAGCGGGGACTCCCGTCGGCTCCGCGCCGGAGCAGATCACGGCCCTCGGCGAGGACCGCATCGTGTTTGTCGCGGCCGAGCCCGGTTCCGGGAAGGAGCTCTGGGCGAGCGACGGCACTGCGGCGGGGACACAGCTTCTGGCCGACCTCTGCCCCGGCCCCTGCGGATCAGGCCCAGACATCCTCGGAACCTGGCACGGCGCCGCGCTCTTCCTCGCATCCCGCGGGGATCAAGGGAGGGATCAGATCTGGCGCTCGGACGGCACGCGGGGCGGCACCATGCCTCTGCGCGACGGCGGCGATCCTCTCCGCGTTTTCCGCAGAGAAGCCCCCGGAACCGCGGTCTTCGGCGGATTTCTCTACTTCGAGGCCTGCGGCACAACGCAGGGGTGCGGCCTATGGCGCACCGACGGCACGCCGCCCGGCACGCGCCTCGTCCGGAGCCGGGCGAAGCTGGGAGGCCGCAGGATAGAAGCCGCGGCGGCCGCCGCGGACGGCGTCTTCCTCGTCCTCCATCGCAACGCCGACTCCTCCTCGTTTCTCTGGCGCACCGACGGCACCGACGCCGGCACGATGCGCCTCGCCATGGTGTCGTCGCCCCGCGTGCTCACGCCCTCGGGAAGAAAGCTTTTCTTCGCCGCATCCGGCGCCACCGGAGAGGAGCTGTGGGTGAGCGACGGCACGCGCGCCGGGTCCCGGCCGCTGACGAGCTTTCGGGTGGACCAGCCCTTCGGCGATTTCGGACCGCCCGATCCGCGCTTCGTGGCCACGGAGACCGGAATCGCCTTCGCGGCGCACGACGGACCGCGCGGCTGGGAGATCTGGCAGAGCGACGGCACCGCGGAAGGCACCCGCGCCGTCACCGATTTCGCTTTCTCTGCCCCTTTCGGCGCCGTTCCTTCTCTCTCCCTGTCCCCGGTGAAAGGCCGGCTGCTCATCCCCGCCCGCGACAACGCCAACGGCGGCTGGTCCCTCTGGGCTTCCGATGGCCGCTCGATGGTGCGCCTGCACGACTGCCTCGGCGGCTGCTCCCATCAATTTGCCGAGTCTCCGCAGATTGTCGCTCACGGAAACCGCGTGCTCTTCACGTCCGGCCCTGGGTATGGGCACGAGCTGTGGAGCACCGACGGCACCGCCGCCGGGACCCGCAAGCTGTTCGACGCCTGCGCCGGCGCCGCCTGCTCCTCCACGATCCGGCTCACGCCCTGGAGTCTCGGTGGATTGGCGGTCGTCAATGCTCCGGCGGACGAAGGCGATCAGCTCTGGACCACCGACGGCACCGCCGCCGGAACTCGCCGGCTGACGCATCTTCCGCCTGGAACCAGAGTCGGCTCCCTGCCTGTGGCCGCCGGATCCAAAATCTTTTTCAGCGCCGACCACGGTGACGGGCTGGAGCTCTGGGTGCGCGAGAACGGCGCGGAACATCAGGCGGCCAACCTGGCCTCGGACGCCGCCAGCTCGTGGCCCACGTCGCTCGTGGCGGTGGGCTCGCATCTCGTCTTCCAGGCGGGACCGCCGGACGGCGCGCGTTCTCTCTGGCAGACCGAAGGGACCGCGGCATCCACCTCAAAACTGATCGATCCTTTCGATCTGCCGTCCGACTGCGACTTCACCGACTGCTTTGCCACCATGGCCGCCGCGGACGGCTGGCTCGCCATCGTCAATACGCCACGCGACGGCGTGAGCGAGCTCTGGCGGACCGACGGCACCGCCGCCGGCACCTACCGGCTGTTGACCGCCACAGCTCCGGACGGGATCTCTGAATCGATCGCCGCGTTCCAGGGAATCGTCATCTTTTTCACCGGCGGCCACATCTGGAGATCGGACGGCACCCTCGCCGGCACGTTCCCGATCGCGGAGATCCAAGGCTCCGTGTGGAGCGCGGGAGGCACCGGCACCGAGGTCCATTTTCTGATGGGAGACGGCAGCTCCCTCGCCCTCTGGCGCAGCGACGGAACTGCGGAAGGAACGGTCCAGGTTGCGGCGCTACCCGCGGGCGAAGGATTTTTCTACCTTCCGCCGGTCCGCGCCGGCCACCGGATCTGGTTCGAAATCCTGACAGACGGCAGCCAGGAGCTCTGGTCGAGCGACGGCACCGCGGGCGGAACGGCCAAGGTGACCGGAGAGGCCGGTTCCTTCATCAGCCATGTGGCGGTCGGAGACATGCTCTACTTCCTCGTGCAGCATGACACCTTTTTCTACACCCTCGAGCGCTCAGACGGCACGCCGGCAGGAACCTTCCCGCTGGGCACCTGGCCGGAGATCCCCGTCGGCCTGACCGCCTTCGCCGGCCAGCTTTTCTTCTCCGCTCCGAGCCCTCAAGGCACCGAGCTCTGGTCGAGCGACGGCACCGCGGCTGGAACCAAGGTATTCCGCAACATCAACCCGGACGGCGGATCACTCCCCTACGCCCTCGCGGTCCTCGGCGACCGTCTCTACTTCTCCGCCTTCGATCCAATCCGTGGCTTCGAGCTCTGGTCGACCGACGGCACCTCCAACGGCACACACCCGGTCCAGGACATCGTGCCCGGCCCCCTCTCCTCCGCACCCGACACGCTCACCGCCGTCGGCGGTCGCCTTTACTTCACCGCCGACGACGGAATCACCGGACGGGAGCTCTGGACACTGAGTCCGGGGACGCTGCCGTAGCAAGATTGCTCCGGGGCAATGCCTCGATGCTCCGGGGCAATGGCTCGATGCTCCGGGGCAACGCCTCGATGTCCCGGGGCAACGCCTCGATGCTCCGGGGCAATGCCTCGATGCTCCGGGGCAATGCCTCGATGTTCCGGGGCAACGACTCGATGTCCCGGGGCAGTGGCTCGATGCTCCGGGGCAACGCCTCGATGTCCCGGGGCAACGACTCGATGTCCCGGGGCAATGGCTCGATGTCCCGGGGCAACGGCTCGATGTTCCGGGGCAACGCCTCGATGCTCCGGGGCAACGGCTCGATGCTCTGGGGCAGTGGCTCGATGGACTCGGACTATGTAGCTGTCAGCCTCCGCAGATCGCAACGGCAACCCGCACCCAGGATTAAAATCCTGGGCTGGCCACCCTTGTCCCTGCGGGACGGCTGAAAGGCTTCTCGGTAGTCGAAGAGCGAAGAGTTACCGCTCGATGAATGGCACCGCCTCAGGCGTCTGCCGGAAACGCCGATCTGTAGGCATCACAGAGACTATCGTGATATCCCCAGCCGATCGGCTCTGATGACACGGCCAGCGCCCGGAGACGATCTCGAAAGGACCGGCTTTCGGGAAATGGAAGAGCTTTGGCGAGCTTGACCGCCCTGACGTACATGTTCACAAGCGCATCGTAGAAGTCTTCGTCGATGTCGCCATAGTCGAGCGTGAACTGATTGCCGCATTCCACGAAGTGGATCATCAGATCTAGCTCTCCTCGATCATCACGAGCAGCCTTCTGGTAGTCGCTAATCGCTTTCTTCGCCTTCGCGATCTGAATCGGCTTTCGGCTTCGACTAAAGACATCCGGGGAGATGCATTCGGCGACGACCTTCTTGTAGGGGGCAAGCGGATCCAGTCCGAGGCGGAGCTGTGTATCGACAAACTGCTTGTTGCTTGCCGAGAGGCCGTACAGGTCTTTGATGAGCCCCAAGAGGGCCTCTCGGTCAGAGCCTGACAGCGCCGACTTCACGGCGCTCCAAGTCGCTTTCGGCTGGTTGCGTCTGCGGATCACAGCGGTCATGGGACAACGATACTGCGTGGCGGCCTCCCAAACAATAGCCGCTACAAATCAGCTCAGCGCAGTCTCAGCGCCCCAGGTTTGAAACCCTGGGCATGGCTTGGGCAGAAGGCTTCACCCCACCGGCAACGAGCCGCCTGCGCACTCCGGGCAGTACATCTGGAGACACTCCTGCGTCTCCATCGGAATCTGGTTGCAGGAGTCGTAGCACTCCTCGCAGGAGCTCGCGACCGGAGTCGGGGCCGGGGTGGAGGGGGAGAGGAGGCTCGTAGCCAGGAGCCCAAGGGCGGCGGCGAGGGGAAGGGCGCGTCGGTTCATACGCCGATTCTACCTCAGGCCCTATCCGACTCCGTCAGGAAAACGGTCCGCCACGAGGTTCAGCGTCACGTTGTGCTCCAGGAACGCCTTGAGCCCCGCGAGCACCAGGGTGAAGCCTTCCGTGGATCCGATCGCCTGCTTGACGACCTCGTCGGCTTCGCCGGTAAAGCCCTGGTTCACGATGCTCACAAAGGTTGTGCCGTCGGGTCGGGAAGTAAACGTCCATTCCACCGTGGTCGGCGTGCCGTAGCCGGGCCAGTCGATGAGGATCTTTTTGTTCTTCTCGATCTCCTTGACTTGAATCTGGATCGAGAAATTGTACATGCCCCAGGTCCATGTGATCTCTTTGCCGGCTTCCAATCTGCCGCTGCCCTGAGTGAACCAGAACCTGGATGTGATGGCCGGATCGACGAAGGCTTCGAAGACTTCGTCGACCGGTTTGCGGATCAGCATCTCCGCCTTCGCGATGGGGGTCTGTTTGAGCTCCATGGCAAGATCGTATCAAAGGTTTTCCGGTTGTGGGCCCCTACCCCTCCCGCCGCAGCGCGCTCTCGTGCCAGCGGTGCAGGAGGAGCCAGGAGAGGCCGGAGAGCGCCGCCCAGAGCAGCACACCGGCTGCCGAGAGCAGGACCAGCGCCGCGAACATCCGCGGAATCTGCAAGTTGTAGCCCGACTCCAGGATGCGATAGGCCAGGCCGGTTTCGGTGCCGCCGCTCCCGGCCACGAGCTCGGCGACCACCGCCCCGATGAGCGCCAGGCCGCCGCTGATCCGTAGCCCCCCGAGAAAATAAGGCAAGGCACTCGGCAGCCGTACGCGCCGGAAGACCTGCCAACGGGAGGCGCCATAGAGCCGCAGCAGGTCGAGGAGGTTGTGGTCGGCGCTGTTGAGCCCGAGGGTGGTGTTCGCGACCATGGGGAAGAAGGCCACGATTCCGGCGCAGACGACGAGGGCGAGCCGGACGTTGTGAATCCAGATCAGGAGGAGGGGCGCGATCGCCACGATCGGGGTGACTTGCAGGATCACGGCGAGCGGGAAGAAGCTCCTTTCGATCCAGCGGGATTGCGCCAGGAGCACCGCGAGGCCACCGCCCAGGACGACCGCGGCGAGAAGGGCCTCGCCGGTGACCGCCAGGGTGAAGAGGAGCGACGAGAGGAGCGTCGGCCAGCTCTCGCCGAGGGCGGCGGCGATCCGCAGCGGCCCCGGCAGGATGTACTCCGGAATGTGCCGCCAGCGCACCAGTCCTTCCCAGACCGCCAGAGACAGGAGGATCACAGCGAACGGCGGCCCGAGGGCGGAGAGCCAACGCTGGAGCCGGCTCACCGCATCGCCTCCGCCAGCTTTTCCGAGACCTGCCGGCAGGTGCTCAGATAGATTGCGGACTCGCGGAAATCCGCCCCGCGCGGAGCCTGCGCATCGATCGCTACCTCCGCCACCACCCGGCCGGGCCGGGCGGAAAAGACGGCGATGCGGGTGGAGAGATAGACCGACTCCCAGACGCTGTGGGTGACGAAGACGACGGTGAAGCCCTGCGCCTGCCAGAGGGCGAGCAGGTCGTCGTTGAGCCGCGCCCGGGTGATCTCGTCGAGCGCCGCGAAGGGCTCGTCGAGCAGCAGGAGCCGCGGTGCGGCGACCAATGCGCGGGCGATCGACACTCGCATTTTCATCCCTCCGGACAGCTCGCGCGGCCGGGCGCGTTCGAAACCGGCGAGCCCTACCCGTTCGATCAAATCGCCGACGCGGGCGCGGATCTCGGTTCGCGAAACGCCGAAGATCTGTAACGGCAGGCCGACGTTGTCTTCGACCGTGGCCCAGGGCATCAGCGTCGGCTCCTGAAACACGAAGCCGATGCCGCCGAGAGCGTTCGTGTCCGGCAGGTGGCGCTCGACGGTCCCCGCCGTGGGTTGTGACAACCCGGCGATCAGGCGCAGAGCCGTGCTCTTGCCGCAGCCCGAGGGACCCAGCAGGCTGAGCCATTCGCCGGGACGGACGTCGAGGTCCAGCCCGGCGAGCGCCGTGACGCCGCGGGCGAACCGCTGCTCCACCTGGCACAGGCGGACGACCGGCTCGGCGATCGACTCGGCGTCAGGGACGGGGGGACGGGGCACGGGCCGGCGGCTTCTGCTGCATGCCAACTTTTCGGTTGACGAACTGCAGCGTGTAGGCCTGGGACAGGTCGAGGTCAGCCGGATAGAGCCCGGCCCGGATCATGCCGGTGGCGAAGGATTTCCAGCGCGCGTCGGTCATCGCGCCGATGCCGAGTGTCAGGGAGTCGCCGGAGTCGACCACGCCGCGCTGCTTCATGGCGTCCCGGCCATAGGCGAGCAGATCGTCGGTCATCTCCGGATTGTCCTTCTTGATCAATGCGTTCGCCGGCCGGGGGTCGCCGTAGAGATAGCTGTACCAACCCTCGATGCTCGCGTCGACGAAGCGGCGGACGAGGTCGGGATGCTCGCGCACCAGCTTCCAGGCGCATTCGATGGTCGTGGAGTAACTGTCGAATCCGTGATCGGCCAGCAGGAGGACGACCGGCTTCACCCCGGCCTTCTGCAAGGTGAACGGCTCGCTGGTGAGATAGCCCTCCTGGATGGCTTTCTTGTCCGCCAGGAAGGGGGCCATGTTGAAGCTGTAGACCCGGATCTGGTCGTCGGTGTAGCCGTAGCGGATCTTGAGGAAATTCCAGAAGGTGAGCCGGGCGGGCGGCGCGATCAGGATTGGCTTCCCCTTGAGCGCCTCCAGGCTGTCGTTCCCCTGGCCTGGATGGGCCATGAGAACCTGCGGATCCTTCTGGAAGATCGCCGCCACGGTGACCATGGGAACCTTCGCCTTGACGTAGTTCAAGGCGGCGAAGGAGCTGGCGCCGACGTTGAAGTCGACGACACCGGCCGCGAGGAGCTGGGGGTTGTTGACCTGCGGGCCGCCCATGCGCAGGGTGACGTCCAGGCCGTAGCGCCGGTAGATGCCGGTAGCGAGGGCCTGATAGAAGCCGCCGTGCTCAGCCTCGGCCTTCCAGTTGGTGGCGAGGGTGACGTGATCTGCAGCGGCGCCGGGGAGCGCGGCGAAGAGGAGCAGAGCGAGGCAGAGGGGACGCTTCGGCACGGGCGGTAGCGTATCACCAGTGCCCTGACCCGTCGTTTGACCCTGATTCTGAAGAGGGCTACGATGTTGCCAACCAGCATTCACAAGGAGCTCACAAGGAGATTGTCCATGAAGGCTTTGCTCGCCCTTCCTGCAGCCCTCACTCTGGCCTTCCTCGGCGCCGTCTTCGTGGATGCAAGCCAGGAGGGTATGGCGTGTCGATCCGTCCACCTTTGGTATTCGGCTCAAACCGGCTCGGCATTTTACAACGAAGCGACTGTTGAGAAATCCGCAAACGGCACGTACTTCGCGGCCTGTGGATGGAGCACAGGCTATTTCGGCATCCAGGAGCTCCCCGATGGGAAAAAGGTTGTCATCTTTTCGGTTTGGGATCCTGCCGCCGGCGATGACCCCGCAACCGTCCCGCCGGAGAAGCAGGTCAAATTGCGATACAAAGCCGCGACTGTGCGCGTGGGACGATTCGGGAACGAGGGCACCGGCGGCCAGTCATTCTTCGACTACGCCTGGAAGCTGCAAACGACCTACCGGTTCCTCGTCACCGCAAGGACGGATGGGCCGGGGCGCACTGCGTATACCGGGTATTTCTACATCCCCGAAAAGAAGGAGTGGAAGCGCCTTGTCACGTTCTCAACGTTGACCCCCAAGGGGGAGCTGCTGCGCGGCTACTACTCGTTCATTGAAGACTTCCTGCGGAACAAGGTGAGCACGACGCAGGTGCGAAAAGCCACGTTCGGCAACGGATGGGTGCAGTCTGTCGCGGGCGAGTGGATCGCTCTCCGGAAAGCGGAGTTCAACGCGGACTCGAACCCCGCACTGAACATCGACGCCGGGCCGGCCGGACCGAGATTCTTCCTGGCCACAGGCGGGACCACACGCAATACGACGACTCAGCTCTTAGAAACGATCACCCGGGGACCGGGTGACAGCAGGCGGCCGGCCGATCTGCCCGCGGCGGAGTGACCTGGCAGTGGTACGATGGGCCTCGGTCGCCGTCACGGCGGCCGATCAGACCTGATCAGAACATCTTCGCTGCGCCGGAGCACGACCACTGAGCTCGTCACTCCCTGATCCCGATCTCGGGAACATCGGCTCCTACCGGGTCGAGAGACGGCTCGGGCGAGGCGGCATGGGGGAGGTCTTTCTCGCCTACGACGAGCGCCTGGGACGGCGGGTCGCGATCAAGCGCCTCCGTCCCGGCTCCGAGCTCGACCGGCAGGGGGAGAGGCTCCGGCGCGAGGCGCGCGTGGCGGCGCGGCTGAGCCATTCGGCCGTGGTGCATGTCTACGACCTCATCGAGGACGATTCGGGTCTTTCGATCGTCATGGAGTACGTGGAGGGGCGCACGCTCGACCGGCTGACCGTGGACAGGCTTCCGGACCCGCGGTTGTCCGTCCGCCTGGCGCAGGACGTCGCCGAAGGGCTCGCCGCGGCGCACGCCGCGGGCCTGGTCCACCGCGACCTCAAGGCCGAGAATGTCATCGTCACCGCCGAAGGGCGCGCCAAGATCCTGGACTTCGGCCTCGCCAGGCCGGTTCCCAATGCCGAGGGAAATACAGAGGGAGATGAGCCGCTGACCGCGCATGGGGCGGTGATCGGCACCTGCCACTCGATGTCCCCGGAGCAGGCGAGCGGCGGCGACGTCGACGCCCGCTCGGATCTGTTCTCGCTCGGTGTGCTGCTGTACGAGTTGCTGACCGGCCGGTCGCCGTTCCGTGGCAACAACTCTCTGGACACTCTGCGGCGGGTGATCACCCATCATCCACCGCCGGTCTCCGCCTTGCGGCCGGACCTGCCCGGCGATCTGTCGCTTTTGATCGAGCACCTGCTGGCCAAGGATCGCGAGGCGCGTCCCCGGAGCGCCCGCGAGGTGGCGCAGAGCCTCGAGCGGATCGCGGAGTCGCCGGAGCTCGCAGCCTGGCAAGGGGCGGCTCCCGCGGACGGGGCGGAGCGGTGGAGCGAGATGGCGACCGACGTGATTCAAACACCGAATCAAATACCGGCTCAGAGACCGATTCTGACACCGGCGCCTCCCGTCAGGACGTCGAGCGCGCTGTCTCCCCGCTATCGCCCCTGGCATCTGGGAGCGGTCGTGGCGGCCCTGCTGGTGTTGGCCCTCGCCTTCGGCCTTGTCCACGTCAGCGACCGGTGGGCTTTGCAGCCGCTGCGCATCGCGGTCCTCGCGCCGCGCGTCCATCCTGCCGGTGACAAGACGCTCGATCTCGCCGCTTCGGGCGTCGTCGCCGCGACCCTCTCGACGCTCGCCTCGCTCGAAGGGACGGCGCCGCTCGATCCGGACCAGGCAGGAAACGCGGCCTCGCCCGTGGCGGCGGCGCGCGCCGCGGCGGCCGATGAGGTGCTCGCCGCCACGGTCGAGAGACAGGGCGCGGCGGGAGCGCGGGTGACGCTGCGCCGCCTCCAGGGCAGCGATGGGCGCGTCCTGTGGACCGAGAGCTTCGACGTTCCGGCCGAGCCGCGAGAGCTCCGCCTGCTCGCCGACGCGGTCACCGCGCACCTGCGGCGGGCCTATCCAGACCGGCGTCTCCGCCCCGGCACGCCGGCGCTCGAGGTCCGCGACGAGGACTATGCCGAGCTCCTGCGGATCAAGCGGCGGATCGCGGCGGGGGCCGCACCCTCGCAGTCCGAGCTGGCGAGGATCGAAGCTGTCGTCCAGGGGTCGCCCCGGTTCTTGGAGGGCCATCTCCTGGTCACGCGGATGGCCCAGAGCCTCTTTCGCTCGACAGGCGATCCGGCCTACCTTCAGCGCGGCAGGGAAGCCGCCCGCGCCGCTCGCGCCCTCACTCCGAACGATCCCCGGCCTCTCGTCGCCGAGGTCCGGATCGATCTGGAGGCCCACCAGCCGGAGGAGGCGGCGCGACGGCTCACCGAGCTCGGGCCGCTCCTCTCCGGAGATTCCGAGCTTCTCGTCCTGACCGGCCGGCTCGCCGAAGGCCAGGGAGATCTCCCCCGGGCCATCTCCAGTCAGGAATCTGCCGCGCGGCGCGATCCGTCATGGTCCAATCTCCTGCGGCTGGCCGATCTGGAGATCAGGGCCGGCCGGATCGCGGACGCGCGGCGGCATCTGGAAGATCTCTTCGCGCGCAGCCCAGGCAATATCTGGGGCCTCGACAAGCTGGGCAACCTGGAGCTGCTGGTGGGCGATCCCGCCCGCGCTGAAAAGCTTTTCCTGGAGATGATCCAGCTCCAGCCCCAGCGCGCCTACTATACGAATCTCGGGCTCGCCCGCTCGCTGCTCGGACGCCCTGCGGAGGCCGTGGCGGCCTACCAGAAAGCGCTGGAGCTCGCCCCCGGCCACATCACCGTCCTGTTGAATCTGGCCGACGCCGAGCTGGCTCTCGGCCATGACGCCGAAGCCCGGTCGCTCTACCGGCAGGTGCTGCAGCATCTCACGGCGAACGAGGCCGCGGCAGGGCTGAATCCAGCGGATCGAATGGCCAAGGCGCAGTGCCTGGCTCACCTGGAAAAGACCCGCGAGGCGGTCACCGTGACGCAGGCGACCTTGCGGGAGAGCTTCGCCGACCCCCAGATCGTCTATGCCGCTTCGCTGGTCTACGCCCTCGTCGGCGACCGGGCCTCCGCCCTGGTCAATGCCCAGAGCGCCCTGGAGAAAGGGGTGGAACCGCGCTGGTTCACCCTCCCCGCGTTCGGGCCCTTGCGGGATGACCCGGAGCTCCGGGCCATCCTGCGCAAGGCGGCTTCTCGCTGACGGCTCCTCAGGTCGGCGGAGCTCCGAGGGTGTCGATGAGAGGCTCGTGGCTGGCGAGAAGTCGGCCCTCCGCATCCCGGACCTCGAGATGATAAATATATTGCTTGAGCCGGTCCTCGTTCTTGATGCCCGCCAGGAAGCCGGTGCCGTTCGCCCGGACCGTCACGGGACCGCTGCCGCCACAGGCATAGAAAGCAACGAAGGGACCGGTCGCCGCGTCCAGCGGAGCCGGGGGCGGGGGATCGGTCAGGAATTGGAAGTTCGCGAAAGCGCCTCCCGGCAGGTTGAGGAGATACCAGGTTGCCGTGTCGCCCTCATAGAGGCCCAACCGATCGGGAGTGACCTCGAGAGCCTCCTCCGGCGGACGGTCCGGATGATAGGTCACGTAACACTCGGGGGCCGTATTCACTCGCGTGGCCCGATTGATGATCGTTCCCTGTCCGGTCGCGATCGGATCCGGCCTTCCTGGTTCGAGGAGGATGGCCGTGTAGGCATATTGACTGGTACCAGGGGAGGCCGAGCCAATGTTGCCATTCGACAGGATCTCATAATTGCTGAAGGAGCGAAGCGAGTGGAACGGCCCGAACCGGGTCGGAAAGAAGACAAACCCGAGCTGGGTCCTCGGCAGGTCGTCGGGAAAGACCCACCGGACCTGATCGTCGTCCCCCACCTCCAGGGGAGTGGGAGGGTCCAGGTTCAATTGGGTGCCTGCTTGGGTCACGTTGACACGATACTCGGCCATGGCTCGCCTCCTGTGGAATCGGATTGCTTCGGGTGCCGGGAAAGAGCACGATGCATGCCCGGTTGTCCGGTGTCTCGCGGCGAGGAGAACGGGCGGGCAGACCTCCAACCGATTGGTTAGACTCTCACGCCGAACCGATAGGAGCTCTCGCCCGTGAACCCGAGGCTTGTGTGTCTGAGCGGCCCGCTCGCGGGCCAGACGTTCGAAGCGGCCGGGGAGGCGCTGTCGATCGGCCGCCACTCCACGAACCGGCTCCAGCTCCCGGACCTTGCGGTCTCGCGGCACCACTGTGTGCTCGACCCGGCGGCCGGGCGCTTCCTGCTGCGCGATCTGGGAAGCCGCCGGGGGACCTTCGTCAACGGACTGCCGGTCCAGGAGCGCGCCCTCGCGGAGGGCGACCTGGTGACTCTCGGCGGCTCTCTCTTCCTGTTCCGGCTCCGGGACGACGAGTCCGGCACAAGCGAGCCGGCGGTCCGCCTGGAGGAGGGGACCCAGACCGCGGAGACGACGATCGATCTCGCGCCGGAGGACGCCCTCTACGCGCGCCCGCAGGAGGTCCTCGCCGCGCTCGCGTCCGACCGCGGCGGACGCACCGGGCGCGACCTCCACACCCTCCTGCAGGTCGCCACCGCCCTGCAGTCGCTCCGCTCGACCGCGGCCCTCACCCACCGGCTGCTCGAGCTGGTGCTCGCCACCGTTCCCGCGGAGCGCGCGATCCTGCTGCTCGCCGGCCGCCACGCGGCCGAGCTCGCGGAAGCCTTCGCGCTCGACCGGCAGGGCTCGACCGAGGTCTTTCCGGTCTCGCAGACCCTCGCCGGGCGCGTGCTCGGAGAGAGGGTCTCGATGCTCGCCGCGGACGTCCTCGCGCAGCCTGCGCTCGCCGTGGCCGACAGCCTGCGGCGGGATTTCATCCAATCCCTGATCGCCGTCCCGCTCAGCCATCTCGACCGGCCGCTCGGCCTGCTCTATCTCGATTCCCGGACTCCCGGAGCCCGCTTTGACGAAGGGCATCTGCAGCTCGTCACCGCCGTCGCCGGCATCGCGGCGGGAGCGCTCGCCTCCGTCCGGCGCATCGAATGGCTGGAAGAGGAAAACCGGCGGCTTGCCGCCGGCTTCCCCCACGACATGGTGGGCGAGAGCCCGCGCATGCGCGAGATCTACCGCCTCCTCCGGCGGGTGGCCATCACGGATTCGACGGTGCTCCTCCTCGGCGAGAGCGGTACCGGCAAGGAGCTGGCGGCGCACGCCATCCACCGGGCGAGCCCGCGGGCGGAGCGCCCCTTCGTCGCCGTCAACTGCGCCACGCTCTCCGAGGCCCTGCTCGAAAGCGAGCTCTTCGGCCACGAGAAAGGTGCCTTCACCGGAGCCGTGGCCCGCAAACCGGGCAAGGTCGAGGTGGCGGACAGCGGGACCCTGTTCCTCGACGAGGTCGGCGAGATCCCGCTCCCCTTGCAGGCGAAGCTCCTCCGCTTTCTCCAGGAGCGCGAATTCGAGCGCCTGGGAAGCACACAGCCGCTCCGGGTCGACGTCCGGGTGATCGCCGCGACCAACCGGAATCTCGCCCAGGCGGTCCGTGCCGGGACCTTCCGCGAGGACCTCTACTACCGTCTGAACGTGATCACCTTGAACCTGCCTCCGTTGCGTGAACGGCGCGAGGACATCCCGCTCCTCGCCAGCCACTTCGCCGCCCGCACCAGCCGCCGCCTGGGGCGTCCGGTCGCGGGCTTCACCCCCGAGGCCCGCGGCTGCCTCGTGCGCTACGACTGGCCCGGCAACGTGCGCGAGCTGGCCAACGCCGTCGAGCGGGCGATCGTGCTCGGGGAAGACGATCTGATCCGTCCCGAGGACCTCCCCGAAGCAGTGATCGAAACCGGCCCCGCACCCGGAACGGCCGCCGCTCTCTATCACGAAACGATCAACGAGACGAAGAAGAGGCTGGTCCTCGGCGCGATCGAAGAGGCCCGCGGCAACGTCACCAAAGCGGGCGCCCTCCTCGGCATCCATCCGAACTACCTGCACCGGCTGCTCACGAACCTGGGCCTGCGGGTCTAACCGATCGGATAGAAGCTCTCGCCGATCGTGTGGGGTGTCCCTGGGAATGGCGCTCCAGCTCCCTGGAAAATGCCGCTTTTTCTCCTGGCACCGATCCTGCTTTTGGCCTTCTTTCGCAAGGTTTTTCTATCGGCGCTCCGGCGCCACAAGCAAAGGAGGCCCACCTTGGAGCTCGAGAGCTATTGGGAACGGTATCTCACGCACACCCAGATCCAGCAGAACGGGGCACTCACCAACCTGGGGGACGGGATCCCGATCACGACGCATGGCGTCGACACCCGCCCGATCGCCTGGCCGGGCAACGGCTTCCTGACCGAATCGGTCCACGTGCTGACTCTCAAGCCGGGACAGGAGAGCGAGCGCTGGGCCTATGACATGGCCGAGCAGGCGACGGTCAGCTTCAAGGGCAAGGGACAGATCTATCTCCGCGGGCAGTGGCTCGACGTCGAGCCCGGGGACATCGCCTACTTCCCGTTCTCCGCCGAGTGTGCGCTGCGCAATCCCGCCGGCAATACGGCCGACTTCGTCCTGGTCACCGCGATCTCGCCACCGCAGATCGATCTCTATGAGGCGTCCGGCTTCTACGATCCGGTGCACAAGGTGATGAATTTCGAGGGGATCAACTACGCGAAGATCAATACGAAACGCGTCGAGTATACGCCGGACAACGAGATGGCCTTCCACGACACGCACCCGGAGGTCCGCGCGTGGAACCTCACCAACGACGAGATCCGGCGCGGCGGGGCGCTGTTCAACGCCTTTTACGGCGGTCCCTTGACCGGGATCGTAGAGGGTGGATCGAGCAGCGCGGAGACGTCGCCCATGCTCCTCATCCTGTTCGGCGGCTACGGCACAGGCGCCACCGGCTTCAACTTCTCCTGCATGACCCCGGGGATGACGGCCGACATCCACACGCATCCGGTGTCGGACGAGTGCGTGATCAACTGGTGGGGAGGGAACCCGGTCTGGCTCGGCGACCGGTGGCTGCCGAGCAGCTCCTACGACTGCCTCCTGGCGCCGCAAGGCGTGCGCCATGGTGGCTACATCCCGAAAGACGCGAAGGAGTCGCTCCTCGTGGGCGGCCTCGCCGCTCCGCCGCAGCTCGACCTGCTGATCAACAGCGGCTACTACAAGAACGGAAAATTCGAACGCCCGCCGTTCGCCCGGTTGGCCGTGGACTGAGAGCCGGCGCCCGGACAGGACCTGTCCGGGCGCGTCATTGAAGTCCTACTGTTTGGAGGCCATCTCCGCGCGCAGGCGCTCTTCCTGCTCCCGGAGCTCGGGCGTGAATTCGGCGCCGAAGTCCTCCGCCTCGAAGACCTGGCGGATTTCGATCTCGGACTCGCCGGTCGGGAAGGGGTTCGGGCAGCGCTTGACCCACTCGATCGCCTCTTCCTTCGACTTCACCTGCCAGAGCCAGAAGCCGGCGACCAGCTCCTTGGTTTCGGCGAAGGGACCGTCGACCACCGTCCGCTTGTCGCCGGAGAACCGGACACGTGCGCCCTTCGAGCTGGGCTGGAGGCCCTCGCCCGCGAGCATGATGCCGGCTTTCACCAGCTCTTCGTTGAACTTGCCCATGTCGGCCAGCAGCTTCTCTTCCGGCATCACGCCCGCTTCGGACTCTTTGGTGGCTTTGACCATGACCATGAATCGCATTGATGTGTCTCCTTGTCGTTTCGGTTTCGGAGCGGGGGGCTTGAGCCCTCGCTCTATCTGGACGACGAACGAGGGCCCGGGAAATCGACACGCCGGTCAAAAGTTTTTGCGGCGCCTCCGGCGGTCAGCGAGTCAGAGGGAGGAGGGGGCGCAGCCGGCTCTCGCGCAAGAGGAGCCCTGCCCAGACCAGCACACCGACCAGGATCGGCAGATAGAAAGGCTCACCGGCGCGCACATGGGTCGCGGTCGCGCCGCCAAGATACGCCGTCAGCAAGAGAGCGCCGAGAATGGAGGTGCGTGGAATCAAATAGAGAACGGCGCAGACCAGCTCCACGATCCCGAGGGGAAGCGCCGCGCTCACGGGGTATCCGTAGTGCGCGAGCCCTTCCTGGGCAAAAGATGGCTTCACCAAGCTCATGACGCCGCCGGAGAGCAGCATCAGGGCCGGCAGAATGCTCAGGATCCAGCCGATCCAAAGCATCTTTTTCGAGGCGGGAGCAGCTTGCGTATCCGAAGGCATGGGTCTCTCCTTCCAGGTCTTGGACTAGGATATTTTTATGGATCCCGGCTTCCGGGTCGACTCTATCGCATCTTTCGGCGCCGGTGTCAGCGCCCGACGGTGACGCCTTCCATGATGCGGTCGATCGCGGCGAAGTCGTCCGGTCCGAGGCGCCAACGGGCGGCGTTGGAGTTGGTCCACACCTGCTTGGCGGAGGTGGCTCCGGCGATGACCGAGGCGACGACGGGACGGCTGGCCAGCCAGGAGAAGGCGAGATCGAGGATCGTGTGGCCGTGCTCCACGGCGAAGGCGGTGAGCGCCTCGACGGCAGCGGCGTTGTGATCGGTGAAGAAACGCTGCGCCATCGACTCCCGCTCCGCCAGCCGGGTGTTCTCGGGCAGCGGCTCACCGCGCTTGTATTTGCCGGTGAGGACGCCGCTCGCGAGGGGGAAGAACGGCAGGAAGGCGAGCCCTTCGCGTTCGCACTCGGCGAGGACCTCGTTCTCCGGATCGCGGTGCAGGAGGCTGTATTCGTTCTGCACGCTGACGAACTTCGCGCCCTGGCCGGCGGCGGCCTTTGCTTCGCGCAGTTGCTGCGCCGAGAAGTTCGAGCAGCCGATCTCGCGCACCTTGCCGCTCTTCACAAACTCGTCGAGGACGGCGAGGGTGTCGGCGATGGGCGTCTCCGGATCGGGCTGGTGGAGCTGGTAGAGATCGATGTGATCGGTGCGCAGGCGGCGCAGGCTGTCTTCGAGGGCACGCCGCGCATAGTCGGGCTTCGCGCCCTTGCGCTCGGCGTCGACCGCCATGCCGAATTTGGTGGCGAGCACCACCTTGTCGCGGCGGCCGTCGAGGGCGCGGCCGAGAAATTCCTCGCTCTTCGTGCCGCCGTAGATGTCGGCGGTGTCGAAGAAGTTGATCCCGGCGTCGAGCGCCGCGTCGACGACGGCCAGGGTGCCGTCGTAGTCGAGCCGCCAACCGAAATTGTTGCAGCCGAGCCCGACGATGGTGACTTCCAGCGAACCGATCCGGCGAGTTTCCATGCTTGAGTCCCCCTGATTGGTGTTGTCCGACTCCGTCAATGTCCCGACGCCCCGGCCGCGACCGGAGTCCTGGCGAACGCCTCGGCGAGCAGAGTATAGGAACAGCGGCGGTCGGCGTGCGAATGGGTCATGGTGCTGACCATCACCTCGTTGACCCCGGCCCGCTCGGCGAGGCGGGTGATCTGCTCGCGCACCGTGTCCGGAGATCCGACGAACGAACGTGCGCGGTGTGCCTGGATCCAGTCCCGTTCGACGCTGCTGTAGGGATAGGCCTCGGCCTCGGCGACACTGGGCAGCGGCTCGAGCTGACCCTGGGAGAAACGCAGGAAGGCGAGCCGGGCCGGCGCCGCGAGCTTCTCGGCGCGCTCGTCGGTTTCGGCGCAGATGACCGAGACGGCGAGCAGCGCCCGCGGCGAGGAGTTGTGGATCGACGGACGGAAATTGTCCTGATAGAGGCGGAGCGCTTCGACCGCCGGCTCCGGGCGGATGTGATGGGCGAAGGCGAATCCGAGCCCCAGAACGGCCGCCACCTGCGCGCTGTAGCCGCTGGAGCCGAGCAGCCAGATCGGCGGTGTCTCGATGCCGGCCGGCATGGCCGAAATGGCACGGAACGGATGATCCGGCGGAAAGCTGTCGCCCAGGAAGGCCATCAGCTCGCCGAGTTGCTCGGGAAAGTCGTCGGCTTCGAGAGCCTGGCGCGACCGCCGCAGGGCGAACGCGGTCAGCGAGTCGGTGCCCGGAGCGCGGCCGATGCCGAGGTCGATGCGGCCGGGGTGAAGCGCCTCCAGCATCCGAAAGGCCTCGGCGACCTTGAGCGGCGCGTGGTTGGGCAGCATGATGCCGCCGGAGCCGACCCGGATGCGCTGCGTGACGTTGGCCACATGACCGATCATCACCTCGGGCACCGAGCTCGCGATCAGCGCACTGCTGTGGTGCTCGGCCAGCCAGTAGCGCTCGTAGCCCAGCTCGTCGGCCAGCCGCGCGAGGTCCAAGGTGTTGCGGAGGGCGGCCGTGCTGGTCGAGCCGGAAGAGACCGGCGAGATGTCCAGGACGGAGAGTTGGAGAGGCGATTCGGTGCTCATGAGATCTTCGTCACTGCACAATTCATACCTGTACGATCATCGCCAAAAAAACCCCTCGACGCCTGAGAGTCACTGGAGGAGGCCCAGGGCGCGGATCAGCGCTTCGCGGTCGATGCCGGACAGCTTCGCGGCGACCTCTTCGTGCAATCCTTCCATCAGCTCCGCTCCGGCGGCCTGGCGCTCCTCGCCCAGCGGAGTGAGGGCGGCGCGCACGCTGCGGCGGTCCCGCGGGTCTTCCACGCGGCGGACCAGGCCGTCGGCTTCGAGGCGATCCACGAGCTGCGTGATGTTCGACCGCACGCAGGTCATCCGCGCCGCCAGCTCGCTCAACGCCAGCGGCTCGCCGGCCTGCACCAGCTTGGTCAGCGCGCTGTACTTGGGAACCGACAGCCCCACCGTATCGAGAGACTCATCGAGACGCCGCTCGATGGCATGCGCCGCGCGCAGGAAGAGCGACATGATCCGGTCCGCAGCCGGAGACGGCGGGCTCAGGACCTGCACGGGTGCTGCGGACTCTTTCATGGTTGAACGATGATCGGACGGACGGAGGTATGGTGTCAAGGTGTCCACTCCGCATCTGTCAGCTTCCAGCCGCCGCCGAGGGCGCGGTAGAGGCGGACCAGGGTGGCGAGGCGGTTGTAGCGGGCTTGCGCCAGGAGGTTCTCGGCCGGGTAGAGCTGCTGCTCGGCCTGGGTGACCTCAAGATAGGAGGAGAGACCGGCGCCGTAGCGCTGGTTCGAGAGGCGGACCGCTTCACGATAGGCGGTGACGGCGCGGGCGCGCTCCTTCTCCACGTCGGCGAGCTTCTGATAGGCGATGAGCGCGGTCGAGACTTCGTTGAAGGCGTTGTTGACGCTCTGCTCGTATTGCAGCTTGGCCTCTTCCCATTGCGCCACCGCCACGCGGTACCGGCTCCGCAGGAGATGCCCCTGGAAGACCGGGGTGAGCAGACCGGCGCCGAGCGACCAGGTCTTGCCGTTGCCGACCAGCTCCGACACCTGCGGCGCGATACCGCCCAGGGCGCCGGTCAGGCTGATGCGCGGGAAGAAGTCGGCGTTCGCGATCCCCACACCGGCGTTGGCGGCGATCAGGCTCTGCTCAGCCTGGCGCAGATCCGGCCGCCGGCCGAGCAGATCGGAGGGGAGGCCCGGCGGGATGTCCGGCGGCAGGAACTGATCGTTCAACACCGCGCCGCGCGGGATCGGACCGGGATTGCGGCCGAGGAGGAACGCGAGTTGGTTCTCCTGCGCGGCGATCTGCCGTTCCAGATCAGGGATGTTCGCCGCCGTCGACGCCAGCAGGGCCTCGGCGCTGGAAGTCTCCAGGGCCGAAGCGGCGCCTCCCTGCAACCGCTGGTTGAACAGGTCGAAGGTCTCCTGGAACGTGCCGGAGGACCGCTTGGCGATCTCCAGTTGCAAATCGAGCGAACGCAGTTGGAAGTAATTCGTCGCCACGTCCGAGGCGAGCGACAGATAGACACCGCGGCGCGCCTCCTCCGAAGCCAGGTAGCGCGCCAGGGCCTGCTCGTTCGAGCGGCGGATGCGCCCCCAGAGATCGAGCTCCCAGGAGACGCCGAGGTTCACCTGGATGCCGGTGCCCACCGAGCGGCCGGACGGCGAGAACTCCGACTGCTGCGTCCGCCCCGCCTGCACCTGCCCCTGGACGAAGGGATAGCCCTGCGACTCGACGATCCCCGCGTTGGCCCGCGCCTCTTCGACCCGCCAGGCGGCGAGCCGCACGTCGTAGCCGTTCTTGAGCGCCTCCGCGATCAGGCTCTTGAGCGCGTCGTCGTGGAAGACGTCCCACCAGCCTTGATCGGCGAACGACGCCGCTTCGACCGGACCGGTCTGGCCGCGGGTGTCCGCCGGAACGCTGACCGCCGGCCGCTGGTAGTTGGGACCGACCGTCCGGCAGCCGGCCAAGCTGGCCACCAGCACCGTGGAAAGGGCCACTGCGAGGAGGGCTCTGGAGCGATTCATGGATGTGTCTCCTCAGCCACTGGTTCCAGGTCTTCACCGCGTTTCGCGTGCTTCTTCTCCGCGCCGCCGATCTTCTCGACCACGACGAACAGCACCGGGATCAGGAAGACCGCGAGGCAGGTGGCCGCCATCATGCCGGACACCACCACCGTGCCGAGGATCTGGCGCGAGGCGGCGCCCGCGCCCCGGGCGATCCACAGCGGCACGCAGCCCAGGATGAAGGCAAACGACGTCATGAGGATCGGCCGGAGGCGGAGCTTCGCGCCTTCGAGCGCCGCGTCGGAGAGGCTCCTCCCCTTTTCGAATTCAGCCTTGGCGAACTCGACGATCAGGATGGCGTTCTTCGCCGCCAGACCGATCAGCACGACGAGACCGATCTGGCCGAAGACGTCGAAGTTGAAATTGCGCAGCAGCAACCCCAGGAAGGCGCCGAAGATGGCCACCGGCACCGAGAGAAGCACGCTGAACGGCAGCGTCCAGCTCTCATAGAGCGCGGCGAGGATGAGGAACACGAAAATGATCGACAGGGTGAACACCCGGCCCGTCGTGCCGGCCGCCTTCTTTTCCTGATAGGAAAGATCGGCCCAGTCGTAGCCCATCTCGCGCGGCAGCGTCTGCGCCGCCACCTCCTCCAGCGCCGCCAGCGCCTGGCCCGAGCTGTAGCCGGGCGCCGCCGCGCCGTTGACCTGCGCAGCGCGGAACAAATTGAAGCGTTGGGTGTACTCCGCGCCGTTGGTCTTGCGGATGGTGGTGATCGCCGACAGCGGCACCATGTTGCCGTCGTTGTTGCGCACGTAGAACTGGCCGATGTCCTCGGGCCTCACCCGCTCCGCTCCCTCGCCTTGCAGATAGACGCGCCACTGCCGGCCGAAGCGGTTGAACTGGTTCACGAACGAGCCGCCGAGGAACGCCTGCAACGACTGATAGATGTCGTTGATCGGAATTCCCTTCTTGAGCGCCTTGTCGCGGTCGACGTCGACGAAGACCTGCGGCACCGCGGCGCGGAAGGTGCTGGTGACGTTCTGCAGCTCGGGCCGCTTGCGCGCCGCTTCGAGGAAGCGCTGGAGGTTCTGGTTGAGATATTCCACCGAGCCGCCGCTCCGGTCCTGCACCCAGAGCGAGAAACCGCCCGACGTGCCGAGGCCGGGGATCGCCGGCGGCTGGAAGGCGAGCACGGTCGCCTCCGGGATCTGGGCGCGGAACGTGTCGTTGAGCTTTTTGGTCAGCTCCGTGGCCGAAAGACCGGCGCCCTCCCGGTCGTCCCACGGATCGAGGGTTACGAAATAAAAACCGTTGTAGGTGGCCGAAACATAGGAGAGCAGGCTGAAGCCGGCGACCGTGTTGTAGTAGTGGACGCCCTTCGTCTTGGCCAGGACCGCCTCGACCTTGCGGCAGACGGCGTCGGTGCGCTGGAGGGACGCAGCGTCGGGGAGCTGTACGTTGAGAAAGAAATACCCCTGGTCTTCGTCGGGCAGGAAGCTGCCGGGGAGCTTCTTGCCGAGCCCGCCCGCGAGCAGGGCGAAGCCGGCCAGGATGACGAAGGCGATCACCGCTTTGCGGATCAGGAAACCGGAGGTGCTGATGTAACCGCGCGTCGCCTTGTCAAAACCGCGGTTGAAGGTGCCGAAAAAACGGGCGAGCAGGCCACGCGACGCCTTGCGGGGCCGTAGCAGCAGAGCCGCGAGGGCCGGCGAGAGCGACAGGGCGTTGAACGCCGAGATCAGCACCGAGATGGCGATCGTCACCGCGAACTGCTTGTTGAGGCGGCCCTGGATGCCGCCGAGGAACGCCACCGGCAGGAACACCGACGAGAGGATGAGGGCGATCGCGACCACCGGCCCCGCCACCTCCTTCATCGCCTGGAGCGTCGCGGCGCGCGGCGTCATTCCCTGCTCGATGTGGTGCTCCACCGCCTCGACGACCACGATGGCGTCGTCGACCACCAGGCCGATGGCGAGCACCAGCCCGAAGAGAGAGAGGGTGTTGATCGAGAAGCCGAGCAGGGGGAACATCGCGAACGTGCCGATCAGCGACACCGGCACCGCGATCAGCGGGATCAGCGTCGCGCGCCAGTTCTGGAGGAACACGAAGACGACCAGGAGGACCAGAAGCATCGCCTCGACGAGAGTCTTCAGGATCTCCTTGATGCCTTCGGTCACCGGCCGCGTGGTATCCACCGAGACGGCGTAGTCCAGATCCTCGGGAAAGCGCTGCTTGAGCTGCTCCATCGCCGCCTTCACGCCGTCGGCGACGGCGAGGGCGTTCGAGCCGGGAGCCTGGTAGATGCCGATGATGCTCGACGGCTTGCCGTTGAAGCGGCCGATCTGCTTGTAGCTGAGCGCTCCCAGCTCGATGCGCCCCACGTCCTTGAGGCGTACCGCGGAGCCGTCCGGATTCAGGCGCACCACGACATCGCCGAACTGCTCAGGGGTCAACAGCCGGCCCTGGGCGCGCACCTTGTAGGTGAACTCCTGCCCCACCGGCGCCGGCTCGGCGCCGATCTGGCCCGCCGGATTCACCGTGTTCTGCTGCTGGATGGCGCGCAGGAGGTCGGAGACGGTCAGCCCCAGCTTGGCGAGCTGATCCGGCTTGATCCAGATCCGCATGGCGTATTCGGAAGCGCCGAAGTTCACCACCTGGCCGACGCCGGGCACGCGGTAGAGGGCGTCGTTCAGGTTGATCAGGGCGTAGTTGCCGAGGAACAGGCCGTCGTAGGTCCCCTTCGGCGAATAGAGGGAGAAGAGCATCAACGGCGTGCCCTGGGTCTTGCGGTAGGTGAGACCGAACTGGTTGACGTCGGCCGGCAGGTTGGGCAGCGCCTGGGAGACCCGGTTCTGCGCGTTGACCTGGTCCGCGTTGCGGTCGGTGCCGACGTCGAAGGTGACCTTGAGGGTGATCGTGCCGTCGTTGGCGTTGACGGACTGGAGGTAGAGCATGTCCTCGACGCCGTTCATCTGCTGCTCGATCGGCGTCGCGACCGCCTGCTCGACGGTGACGGCGTCGGCGCCCGGATAGGTGCTCTGGATCTGGATGATCGGCGGCACGATGTCCGGATACTGCGCGATCGGCAGCCCTGTCATCGCCACCAAACCCAGCAGAACGGTCAGGATCGAGATGACGATGGCGACGATGGGCCGGTCGATGAAGAAGCGGGACATGGCGTCACTTCCCCGCCGCCGGCTTCGTCGGCGCCGGTGCCGCGGCCGGCTCCTCCGGAGGCGCTTCCGTCGGATTCACCGTCACGCCCGACTTGACGCGGGTGAACCCTTCCACCACCACCCGGTCCCCGGGATGGAGACCGGACTCGATCACCCACTGCGAGCCGAACCGCTCGCCGGTCTGCACGGTGCGGATCTCGGCCTTGTTGTCGCTCCCCACCACCGCCACCTGCGAGCCGCCCTGCAGATCGTTGACCGCGCGCTGCGGCACTACCAATGCACCCTTCTTGATCTCGGTCACGCCGCGGACCTTGGCGTACTGGCCCGGCCGCAGCAGGTTGCCCGGATTCGGGAACACGGCGACGACGGCGATCGTGCCGGTCTTGATCTCCACCTGCCGGCCTTCGAACAGCACGCGCCCCTTGTGCGGAAAGACCGAGCCGTCGGCGAGGGTCATCTCCAGGTTGTCCTCCTGCGCCGCGTCGGGCTTCTGCTGGACGCGCCGCCGGAAGGCCAGGTACTCCTGCTCGCTGAGCTGGTAGGTGACGCGGATCGGATCGCACTGCGAGACCGTGGTGAGCACCGTCGCCGGGCTCACCAGGTCGCCCACCTGCTGCTGCGCGACGCCGGCGATGCCGCCGATCGGCGAGGTCACCCGCGCCCACCCCTGGCTCAGGCGCGCCTGGTTCACGGCCGCCCGTCGTGCATCGGCCGCCGCCTTCGCCGCGCGCTCCGCCGAGAGTGCGTTGTCGAGCTCCTGCTGGCTGATCGCCTTGCCGGCGGCCAGCGGGCGGAAACGCTCGACGTCCTGGTGTGTCTTGGCGAGCTGTGCCTCGGCCTGCGCCAGATCGGCCTGCGCCTGCTCGAGCTGCGCCTGGGTCTGCCGCGGATCGATGGTGAAGAGCAGATCGCCCTGGTGGACGAGGCTCCCTTCGGCATAGACCCGCCGCAGCAGGTAGCCGTCGACCTTGGGCCGGATCTCGGCGTTGACGTTTCCTTCGGTCGTGCCGATCCACTCCCGGATGACCGGGACGTCCGCCTGCACGACCGGAGCGACCACCACCGCCGGCGGCGGCGGAGGCGGCGCCTCGGTCTTCTTCTTCGCACAGCCCTGCCAACCAAAGCTCAAGGCGGCCAGAGTCAGGGCGACTCCCACGCCGGAGACCTTCTCACGCTTCATGCTTTGTCTCCTTGGACCCGACAGAGCTACGCAGTCGAAGCCAAAACCGAAATCTTTGTCCAGAATCAAGAGTGGGGTGCCGTCGACCGGAGCGGGGAGGGCATCTCGTTCATATATGCACAGTACGCCCGGCAACCATCTGTGTCAAGCCTGGACCTGCCGGTTCCGCTACAATCCGGCGCGGACGATGGACCTCGGATTGCCCCCAGGAGGCTCGACATGCGAACCCTGCTTCTCGCGACCGCCCTCTTCCTGATGATCCCGGCCCTGCCGGCCGGTGCCCAGACGGCCTCGGCGGCTCCGGAGGCGCCGAAGCCGGAGACCCAGGGTGCCGTTCCGGCGGCCGCCGCGCGCGATGAAAACCTGCCGCCGTCCGAGCAGCAGGCGAAGGCCGCCCTGGAGAAGTCGCCGCGCCACGGGGAGTACGTCGACATCAAGCTCCCCTCGGGCGGCCATCCCGTCCGCGCCTGGATCGTCTACCCGGAACGCAAGGACAAGGCCGGCGTCGTCATCCTGATCCACGAGATCTTCGGTCTCAGCGACTGGCTGCGCGGCGTCGCCGACCAGCTCGCCCGCGACGGCTTCATCGCCATCGCCCCCGACCTGATCTCAGGTCTCGGCCCGAACGGTGGAGGCACCGAATCCGCCGCGAGCCGCGACGACGTGGTGGCGCTGGTCCGCGCGATCACCCCCGACGACGCGACCGCCAAGCTGAACGCGGTGCGCGACTACGCCATCCACCTGCCGGCCGCGAACGGCAAGAGCGCCACCGTCGGCTTCTGCTGGGGAGGCGGCCGGAGCTTCGCCTACGCCACCACGCAGCCGAACCTCAACGCCGCCGTCGTCTTCTACGGCACGCCGCCGGAACCCCCGGCCCTCGCCAAGATCAAGGCGCCGGTCCTCGGCTTCTACGGCGGCGACGACGCCCGGGTCACGACGACCGTCGCGCCGGCTGAGACGGAGATGAAGAAGCTGGGGAAGACCTACGAGCCCCACGTCTTCGACGGAGCGGGCCACGGCTTCCTGCGCGCCCAGGAGGACCGCCAGGGGGCGAACCTCAAGGCGACGCAGAGCGCGTGGCCGCGGATGCTGGCATTTTTGCGCGAGCCGTTGAAGTAGAGCGCTCAGCTCAGGCCCATCTCCTCGATCGACTCGACCTCGAGCACCTTCTCGGCGAGGCTGCCGAGGGACTCCATCGAGTCGATCGCCTCGACCTTCCGCTGCACGGTCTCCGGGACAGGACCGAACCGCCGGCCCAGGAGACGCACCACGACTTGGCGGAGAGCCTGAAGCTTCCCCGCCACCAGGCCTTGCTCCAAGCCCTTCTCGATCCCCTTCTCGACTCCCTTGAGCTCTATCCGTTCCGCCCAGGTCAGCTCCATGGTCCTTACCTCCTCGTTGCCCGCGAGACTCCGCAGATGGTCGTACTCCGCGGCGTCCGGCTCGTCCAATTGTATGTAAGTTTCGATCCAGTTGCCCAGCAGCAGCCGGCTCTTCCCGGGCAGGTCCGCCGCGGCGACGCGGCGCAGGCACTCGACCTTCTGCTCGGCCCGGCTCCACGTCCCGCGGCGCATCAGGGCGGCCAGCGCCCAGGCCAACGGCTCCGGCAGGGCCAGGTACTCGGCGGCTTGACAGCCGGACAAGCTGAATGCCCGGTACTGAAAGCGGACGGCTTCTTCGGCTCCGAACCTTTCGCGCAGCCGCTCCCGGTGAACCCCCGCACGGCCACCCTTGAGGTTGACCACGATCGAGAGCACCGGAAGGTCGAAGCGCAAACGGATCTGCATGGAATACTGCCAGACTCGTTTCCGCATTCGCGACCGCGCTTGGGCCTCGACCTCGACATGGATCAGGTCGGCAAAGAAGGTTCGGAACAGTTCTTTCGCAAGCTGATCATGGCTCGACACCGGACGATAGAGAGCCATGGCGAGCGCACAAAAGATAGCAAAGCCCTTTGTGTCAAGCACTTACCGCACCTTCTCGGAAGTCACGGGGAGCAGGTGCCGTGCGCCGCGTGTCACCCCATTGTCACCGGCCGCGGGTCTTGAAGGGGACGGACTGCCCGGGTGTGCCGGGCAGTCTAAGGAAGTGAACAGCGGCCCCGGCGAGAGGTGAAAGCTCCCGCCGGAGCCTAGTCAGACACAGGAGACCAGCTCCCATGTCCAACCGTCCGCAGTCTACCCCGTCCACCGACACCCCCACCACGCCCGGCGCGGCAGTCCCCGCCGTCATCCCGCCGGCCCGCTTCGAGGACTTCGAGGGGTTCCGCGAGACGACCCTCGCCCCGTTCACGGACCCGGAAGCCAACGCCGTGCTCCGCGGGTTGGGCACCCTCCTCTACGACATGGCCCTGGAGTACACGGCACACTGGCCGCATGAGCCGTGCGGCGCGTACTTCCACCAGGTGCGCGCCGTCCTCGCCGATCTCCGCCACCTGCAAGGCTGGCTTGCCCACCTCGCCGCCGAAGTCTCCGCTTCCGTCCTCGACTTCGAGGAGGAGAGGGTTGCCGCGGTCTGCGGATCTCTCGCCGCGGATCTGAAGACAGCCGGCGACACCCTGGAGTCTCAAATCCCTTGGGCGGTCGATCCTGACGCCCCTCTGCCGCTCGCTGAGGTCTTCCTGCGTTGCGATCCTCTTCCTTTCGAGGAGCAGCGGGCCGCCGCGCGGGCGTGGGTGCTGAAGCTCTTGACGCGCGGAGCCGGAGAGGGAGACGGCAACACCCGACCCCTCCGGGAGCTGCGCGAGCTGGCGGACCGCGTCGGCTCTTTCAGCTTCTACCACGTCCTCGGCCTGGAGATGCTCGCGCTTCTCCGGGAGGGCAAGACGGCGAAGGCGTTCGCCTCGATCAACGGACCGGCGCTCACCGCTCACTTCCTCAGAGCGGCGGATGTCCCGGCAGAGGTGCGGGCGCACTACGCGGGAAAGGGGGAGTAGGCCATGGACGCCGACACCGCCGACACCTCGACACCGGCCGCCGCCGCCGTCCCGCCGATCATTGACCCGGAAAGCTTCCACGACTTCGAAGGGTTCCGCGAGACGACGCTATCCCTCTTCACCGATCCCGAGCACAACGCCGCTCTCCGCGCCACGGGTCGGCTCATCTTCACCATGGCCAGCGAAGGCGACAACGAATGGCCAGCCGAGCCGGAGGGAGCTCTACGCCACCAGTGCCGCGCGGCTGTGGCGGATCTCCGCTTCCTGCAAGGCTTCCTCGGCATGCTCGGCAGGCCCCTGGAGTGCGCCCGCGCTGGCCACGATGGACACCTCGCACGGTTGGCCCTGCGGCTGTCCGGTCAAGTCTCCGAAGTGGCGGACGTCCTCGACAGGGAGCTAGGCGCCTGGAGAGGAGAGGAGTAGATGGCCCTCCGCTGGCACCGTGGCACCTTCTCCGCCCTCCGCAGTGAGGACGGCACCACCTGTGCTCTCCGGCCGGTATCCGGCCCTGTGGCGGGCGCCTTCGGGATCTACAAGGGGCACGTCAACGTCATGCTGACCGCCCCGGCCTTCACCCTTGCCCACGTCCACACCGGCCGCAGCTTGGCCACCTTGCCCCGGCAGAAGAGCTGCAAACGGCTGGCGGAGGTTCTCGCCCCGCTCCGGATGAATTGGGAGCAGACCGACCCGGACCGCGTTGCGGGCGCCGACGCGGAGCGTATCCGCTTCATCGTCAAGGATCACGAGGAAGCATCCCGCCCGCAGCACCTTATCGGGTGGGCGGGAGTAGGGGGCCGGCGGCGATGATCCGGAAGGCGAGCCCGGCCCGAGCCCGGGCACCGTAGAGCGGAGAGGGAGGCGAAGAAGACAGGGCCGGTTTCCGAAAGGGGCCGGCCCTTTTTCGTGCGCTGTCGAGCCCGGCAAGGCGAGCCACCAACCGGCGGCCCCCGTGCCGGTCCGGTCGAATTGCGTCAAGCTATGTATAGCTGTATCGTGTAGAGCTGGCCACGGTACGCGGGTACAAAAGGAAGACCAGATGAACACCGACGAAGTGAGCACCCGAAGAATGAGCTTGGAATCTCTCGCGCCGAGCAAACCTACTAGGAGAAGTGCATGGCACTGAGAAAACGCGGATTTAGCCTTCTATTTGATGACTCGAAAGGCCATCATCGCAACGACATTATCAAGCTGGATAAAAGTTTCAGCCGTTACGCAGATACGTTCCATAGGGCTGCCTCTTCTCTCGCGAAACCGTTTCTCGAAGGGGGGGGCAACTTCCGCGAATCTGATGGTCTTCCGGTCGTATTTCTCTATCGTCACGCTCTGGAGCTTTCTCTCAAAGGAATCATCTTGACCGGCAATAGTCTGATGAGGCAAATGGGCGAGGGGGGCTTATCGGAAGAGGAGGCCATGGATCTGATTGCCGGCGGGAACAATCCTCACGGCTTGTCACGCTTGCTTCCTGATGCGGGAAAGGTCTTCCTATTCGTGAGCGTACACATATACAACGACTCCGAGATTAAAAATGTTGACGACATAGACTTTAAAGATTCCGGCCCAATTAAAAACTTTAACGACATCAGCAGGTACGTCGAAGACTTCGACAAGGTCGATCCAAAGGCGGTCGCAGCTCGCTTTCCCATTGATAAGAGATCTAAGCGCCCACCCCTTGAAAGCTACGCATACACCTTAGAGGGTTACGATGATTTCTTTGGATACAGCGTGAACAACTTCGTCGAAATTATAGATCCATTGGTGGAACTTCTAAGTGGTTTTGCGGCCCAGTTGGAGGACTGGGAAAACTGGGAAAGGGAGCAGGAAGAGGTCCCCTATGATGGCTACTAGATCCCCGCCCGATGATCGACCATTTGAAGGGTGAGCGATTCTCTCCGGGTTCGCTTGTCCGGCACAAACGCGCACATTAGGGGACGGCCTCGCCCGGGTGCGCGCGGTGTCGGATAATCTGATCGACGAATACACCCCCGCGCGTTATCACGTTGTCCCATCCGCGCCGAATTGTGAGCTATTCGCCCCGGGGGTGAATGTGAGCGATTCTCCCGGGTTCGCTTGTCCGGCACAAACGGGTTGAGCGTTCGAATTCCGCGCTCTCCGTTTCCCTCTGCATTGACTCGCATGCGGTCGATGATCGACTGCGCCCGGCCCCTCCCACACGTTCCCGGCATTCGTCGGTGTTCGGCGTCCGGGCAGCGGCGGAATTATCCGTCGAATCGTCAACAGATAAATCAAGCATCGCCCTCTTCCCCGCCGCCGCTTGTTATGTGCGGGCGGGCCTGCTGTTCCACCGTTGCGCGTCCCGGCACCATGCGCGGGGAAAACTCTCGCCAAGGGGAGCCGCCGCGTAACGATTTCCAACGACGGCTTTAGAGAGCGAATATAACCGGACAAGCAACCTCACGCCACCAAGTGCGGCGCGCGCGATATGCAGCGACGGGCTTTCGCGTACACCGCCGGGGCCAACGTCATCGATATGTGGCGACGGGCTTTCGCCGGATGAGCAACTCTTGCCACCAGGACCGGCAGGCGTCCCCGGACATATTCGGACACGAAGCAATCCGACACGTTTTTCTCCGCTCACCAATGGGCTCGAATTAGCAAGAAACCGATGGTTTCGCTTTGGAGCTGCCGCGCCGGAGGTTTCAGCCCCTCGCATAGTGCGCCGCGGTAAATTTCACCACGAAGCGGTCTGCCGAGCAGACTGGTCTGGGACAATCTACGTGGGCCGGGTGGGGTCTACTTCCCCAATCCGCTCCCGTGACCCCTTACTGGTTGACAACCATTTTCATAAACTCAAGCCTGGTCGTTTCTAAATTCAAGCCTGGTCAGTAGTTACATGGCAGCAGCATAGCCGATCTCAAATCATGCTAAGCTTTTCTTTGCATTCAGTCGTCACACGGCAACCGCCCGCAAAGCTTCGGAAGACTCAGCAAAAGGAGGAAATGCAGAATGGACGGATTGAACGAGATGAACACAACCGAAGAAGCCGCGAGTTATTTGCGGCTGCAAAAACAAACTCTCGAGTGCTGGCGCCTGAGGGGCGTCGGTCCCGTCTTCGTGAAGCTCGGGCGCCGTGTGGTCTATCGGCGGAGAGATCTAGAGCGATTCATTGCGGAGCGGGAGAGGCGCTCGACGTCTCAGCAATAAGGGAATGATACACCACCATGGCCCACCAGATTGGTACAAGACCGGCGCGCCCCTGAATTGGAATCACTCGGGGGCGCAACTCGCCTTCGCAGTTGTATGCGTAGGCAGGCCCCCGCGGGCTCAGCGAAAGCCCGGGGTCAATCAATCACTCGCTCGTATCTGACAGAAGGGAGCATCTATATGGTAGCACACCAGAGCATTTCTGATTTACTCAAGACACAGGCACCCGGAGTTGATCCTCCGATAACCGGCACGACGTTTCGTTTTACTCCGGGCACGAAGTTTGGCGGTCTTCCTACTCTGGGCGATTACGAATACTTCTCGGCGGGGCGCTCTTGGGAGTTGCTGGACATCCCTGCGGCTGTAGAGAAGTTGCTCGGGGCAAGCATGCCGGGTGGGTCATTCAGGTTTCAGGGAGGAGAGAAGAAGCCTTACTGTATGAAATCAGTGCCCACGTACTACCGGGCCGTATTTGATATTGTCTACTCTCGATTGTCGTCTTCAAAGTCCATCGAGATGGGGCTTGTTATTAGCTCTTGCGCTCTGCATGGGGTAGAGATCCTCATGTCATCTACGGAAGTTAGACAGTTTATAAGCTTGGCAGAGGAGACCAGGGGTGCGGACCTAGGGATCAGGGAGCAGGTCAAGATAAGGAGTGAAATGAAAGATTGGAAGTACAAGCCAAAGGAGTACGACCTTGGAGGCGAGCCGTGGTCGTTCAAGATAGATTCAGGGGTCATGGCCTATTTTGAAAGGTGCATGTCAATGCTCCAGTTCAAGAGTAAGGCTTCGTTTCTGATTCCCAACATCGGCGCGGGCTTGGCCGGGCAAACCGGCTGTCATCCTGATTTCACCAAGTTCATGAAGGAGGAGATGGACCGGCAATTGAAGGCGATCGAGGAGCAGACTCGAATTGTGCGGAAGGTATTTGATGCGTTCAAGAGTTAGTGAGCTGGTCTGCCGGTTGGCTGGTCTGCCGGTTGGCTGGTCTGCCGGTTGGCTGGTCTGCCAGTTAGCCGGTTTGCTTTGCAGGTGAGTTCTTCGGGTTATCCGGTACTCTGGGGATGACTGTAAGAACATTAGATAGAAGAGAAGAGGGTTCGCGGTCCACCAGCTCGGGCTCGTGTCGAGGATGAGGCGGCCGGCGGGTTCCAGGCTTTGAGCCGTAAAGGCTCTTGAACGCTACGCCCGCATTTGGAGCACTTTGGCGCCCGGCTCCTCCTCGCCCGCGAGCGCCGCCCTGATCCATTCCGAGATCTTGTCCGCTGCCGCCCAAAGCGACTCGACAGGGTGCCGGTAGCGGTGCCCCACCTCCCGCAGCTTGTGACCCGTGAGCCGGAATGAGATGGACTCGGGCACCTGTAGCTCGGCGGCAACCGTGGCGGCTCCGTGGCGGAGATCGTAAGCGCGGCTCCCCGCGGGTAGGCCAGCGCGATCTACAACGCGGCCCCACAAGTGCCGGAGCCCGGCGAGGTGCTGGCCGCGCACTCCCGGGAACACCCAACCGTGACGGCCGGGAAGCTGTCGCAGCACCTCCGCCGCCGCATTGCCAAGTGCCACCTGTCGCGGTCCTGTCTTGCTATCTCGGAGATTGAGAGCGGCGCGCCCTGCCGTGAGATCGACATCCGCCCATCGCAGCGAGAGCACCTCCTGCGGTCTACAACCGGTCAGCGCGAGCAAGCGTAGGGCGGCAGTTGAGAAGGGGTCGCGCTCGGCGCGGAGGGCTTCTCCGATCCGCTGGTATTCCTCCCGGCTGAACCCCTTGCCGCACTTGCTCTCCTCCTTGTACCGCTTGATCCCGCGTGTGGGGTTAGGCGCCGTCTCCGTCAGGAGGTCATAGTCCACGGCAAGACTCCACAGCGTTTTGCACACACTCAAGAATCTATTCGCGAGAACCTCACGCCCCCTTCCAGCCGGCGGCTGCTCTCCGATGGACTCGAAGATTTTGCGGATGTCCCGGCGCTGCACTTCGGCGATGCGCCGCTTCCCCAGCTCGGCGACAAGCAGGTTACAGACGTGCCAGGCGCCCCGGCGGGTCTCTGGCTTCCGCTTGTGGAAGTGCCCGGCCTTCACCCCCTTCGCGGGTTCCCGGAAGGCTTGCGCTACCAGGTCCCGGACCGTCCCTGCCGCGCTCTCCGCCCTCCGCCTCTCCGCACGCTGTTCTACGGGGTTTTTACCTATTGCCAGTTCACCTTGATGCACTTGCGCCGCTCTCCGCGCTTGGTGGACCGTGAGGTCAGGGAACCGCCCGATCGTCAACCGCCGACTGCGGCCGTTGATTTTCTTCTGCCAAATGAAGGAGCGGTGTCCGGCGCGAGTCACAAGGATACCGAGTCCTCGGGTCTCGGAATCCCAGGTGATCACGTAGCCGGCGGGTGGCGGTTCGATCTCTTCCACGAGCTGCTTCGTGAGTTTCTGCGGTCCCTTCTTCGTGAGTTTCTCAGCTTCTTTTGCGACAGTCACCGGAGCGGCAACCTCACCGGCCCCTATCGCCTCATGGATCGGCCTTTTCTTCCTCATTCGATTCCCCCTCATGTCACCCAGCTATGTCACCCGCTAGCGTCCGGTTGGGTGCTATGTTATCATGCTCGGTATGGGGAAAATCGTTGCGCTGTATGGTTTTGTCAAAGACGGTCCGGTCCTGTCGGGTAAGCGTCTGGTACTGGCTCGTCAACGGTCTCCTCCGGGGGCTGGACGCACCTCAATGTGCGAACACCCCCTTAGAAGACGGATTTTGGGTTGCAAATCTCACAACTTTTTTGGGGTCGAGACTCATTTCACCTCTGCAGACAAGCCGAATGCACCTCGGCTCGCCCCTCAGATCGCTTCGATATACGCCGTCTCGCCGTGGAGCGCCGCGTCCAGGCCCTCGGTCTCGCCGGCCGTCCCGACCTTGACCGGCGTCAGCCGTTCGATCAGCCAGAGCATTCCGTAGGTGAAGAGGAAGGCCCAGGCCGAGGAGAGCAGGACGGCTCCGACCTGCACGAAGAAGAAGTGCGAATTGCCCTGCAGGAGACCGTCGACTCCCGCCGGATTGAAGGCTTTGGTCGCGAAGATGCCGCAGAAGATGATGCCGATGAAGCCGCCGACGCCGTGGACACCCCAGACGTCGAGCGCGTCGTCCCAGCCGAGACGGTTCTTGAGCGCGACGGCGTAGAAGCAGACGATGCCGGAGAGCAGGCCGATCAGGGCCGCCGACGCGGGCGAGACGTAGCCGGCGGCCGGCGTGATCGTGGCGAGGCCGGCGACCGCACCGGTCAGGAGACCGAGGAACTTCGGCTTCTTCGACGTCATCCAGTCCATGGCGAGCCACGCGATGGCGGCGAAGCTGGCCGCGACGTCGGTGTTCACGAAGGCGACCGCGGTGACCGAGTCGACGCGGAACTCGCTGCCCGCGTTGAAGCCATACCAGCCGAACCAGAGCAGACCCGTGCCAAGCGCCACCAGCGGAATCGAATGCGGGCCGCGGTCCGCGACCGTGCGCTTGCCGACGTAGAGGACCGAAGCGAGAGCCGCGATGCCCGCGATATTGTGGACCACGATGCCGCCGGCGAAGTCGAGCACGCCCCACTGCGCCATCAGGCCGCCGCCCCAGATCATGTGGACGAACGGGAAGTAGACCAGGACGAGCCAACCGGTCAGGAACAGCATGTAGGCCTTGAAGGTGACCCGGTTGGTGAACGCGCCGGTGATCAGAGCCGGCGTGATGATCGCGAACATCATCTGGTAGGCGAAGAAGACGAACATCGGGATCGACGCGTTGACCGGCGACGGCGTGTCGAGCGTGATGCCGCGCAGGAACGCCCAATGGAAGTTGCCGAGGACACCCGCGAAATCGGTGCCGCTCTTCAAGTCGCCACTGAAACAGAGCGAGAAGCCGAACGCCCACCAGATCACCGTCGTCCAGCCCATCGAGACGAAGCTCTGGATCATGATGGAGAGCACGTTCTTCCGGCCGACCAGGCCGCCGTAGAAGAACGCAAGACCGGGGGTCATCAGCATGACGAGGCTGGAGCAGAGCAGCATGAACGCCGTGTTGCCGGTGTCGATCGCCAGGTGCGGCATCGAATCTCCTCTTCAGGGAAAGACAGGTGGAAAGGCGGAAGGATCTCAGCACTTCGGGAAGAGGTTTGTCAACGCGCCCCCGCCGGGACCTCCCCCGAAGTCTTTCGAATTCGCGCTTGACATGGCGAGACGACCTGCCGTAGACTGTGCTTGCCTCTTGGACCAAGGTTGGCCCGAGGCTCACCAGAAACACACGCAAGGGGACCTGGTTGAAGTCAGGTCTTTTGTGTTTCTGGCGTCACCAAACAGAAAGAGAGAAAAAGAATGCGTACGACTGGCCGAGTGAAGTGGTTCAACGACAGCAAGGGTTTTGGTTTCATCACGCCGGAGGACGGGCAGAAGGATTGCTTCGTGCACCACTCGGCAATTCAGGGCACCGGCTTCAAGAGCCTTGCCGAAGGCGACCGGGTCGAATTCGACATCGTCGCTGGCAACAAGGGTCCTGCCGCCGCGAACGTCACCAAGATCTGACCTGATTGCGCCGGGCGCCATGCCCGGCTGTGATGAGTGGGCCACCCGGACATCGGGTGGCCTTTTCTCTTTGTCGGCGTCCCCCCTCCCCGTTGCAGCTCACCCGCCCGCCGCGACGGCTCCCTTGCCTCCCGGCGCAGGCAGCAGACCGCGTACTGCCACCTGGCCCTTGCGCGAGAAGTCGATCGACTCGCCGAGGATACGGGCCGCTTCCTGCGGTGCATGGAAGCCCATCGAATTCTCCGCCTCAATGAAGTCGAGGTAGAACTGCGCCCGGCGCTGGAAGTCCCGGGCCGGAGCGAGCGCCGCGTCGCTGGCCCCTGCCGTCTTCGCCGCCTTGATGTCCCCGATCAGCGCGATCACCGCGTCCATCGCCAGATTGCGCAGCTCGAAGGTGCGGTTCTGGATCGTCTCCACCCGCGCCTTCAGCTCCTCCTCCGGCCACTTGTGGCAGGTCTGGCAGGCGTTGTTGAGATTGAGGACCGGGCTGCGCACGTGATGATCGCTGATCTTCATCGCGCCGACCCGGGTGTACGGCATGTGGCAGTCGGCGCAGGTGACGCCCGAGCGGGCGTGGATCCCCTGGTTCCACATCTCGAACTCCGGATGCTGCGCCTTGAGCACCGGCGCGCCGCTCTCCGCGTGATCCCAGTCCTTGAACTTCTCCGCGTCGTAATAGGCCTGGATCTGCTCGATCTTGATCCCGTTGGCCCACGGATAGACCAGCCGCTTCTCCGGCCCTTTGAAGTAGTACTCGACGTGGCACTGGCCGCAGACGAAGGCGCGCATCTCCTGGCGCGTCGCCATGGCGTTCACATCGTAGTCCTTGATCCCCTGGCTGGCCTTCAAGGCGCGGATGCCTTCCATGAAGGCCGGCCGAGTGACGCGGAGCTGCATGGTGTCGGGATCGTGGCAGTCGATACAGGCGACCGGATGCGTCACCAGCTTGCGGGCGTCGAAGTAGTGCATCTGGTTCATCTTCTCGAAACCCTTGGTGATGTCGCCGTTGCCCAGCTTCTTGTAGGTCACGTAGACCGAGGCGTGGCAGTTCAGGCAGGTGCCCGGCTGCGCCTTGACGACCTGGCGCTCGGTGAACGTCTGGTCGTCCAACATGTAGGCGTGGCCGCGGTCCTCGCGGAAGTCGACGGAGAACGCATAGCCGGCCCAGAACGTCTTGAGGCGCGGATCGGCCTCCAGGCGCGACTGTGCCACCAGCGAGCGCGGATCGGCCTTGGTCGGCGTTCGCGGCACCGCCTCACTGCCGCCAAAGCGGGTGCGGACCTGATCCACCGTGCGGCGGTAGGCGTCGTATTCCAGCGGGAAGTTCTTGCCCCAGACCGCCGGGTCCTCCGTCGTGTCGGTGAGCTGCACCACGCGATAGAACGGATTGCGAGCCTCCTGCTTCCGCTCGAAGATGTTGACCAGCAGCGCGGTCACCCCGGCCGCCGCGAGAGCGGCGATCGCCGCCGTGATCAGAATCGTCTTCCAGCCGCCCCGGTTCGCCATGTTCTTTTCCATGTCAATTTTTCCTCAGGAGTGTCCGACATCGGAGTGGCACCGCAGACAGGAGACTTCGTCACCGCCACCGTGGCCATCGATCGCCGTAACCAGCGCGCCGTGGCAGGAACGGCACGCCTTCTCGGTCACCCGGCGGTTGCGCTCCTTGATCTGGATCGGCTCGTGGAAGCGTCCGGTGGTGAACGCGTAGGAGTGCCAGAAGCCGTTGAGCGCCTTGGTGGTGTACTTCCCCACCAGGCCGGGCGGTGTATGGCAGTCGTTGCAGACCGCGGCCGACCGGTGCGGCCCCTTGAGCCAGCCGTCGTAATACGACTGCATGATGTGGCAGTTCGCGCAGGCCTTCGCGTCGTGGGTGAAGTACGACGCACCGCGCGCGTAGATGAACGTGTATCCGCCGATCCCGGCGGCGAGGCCGATCAGAACGCCCAACACAAGACCGACGACACCGGTTCCGCGCATCAGCCTCCCCGCAATCAAGAAGGAGACGCTACAGCACAGAACCGGAGAGCGCCCCACCCCGGCGGGCAGGGCGCGGAGCGGCCGTTCGCTGACCGCTTACTGTTCCCGGGGGAGAACGGTGATGACGCCCATCATCGGCGTGCCGAAGTTGCCGTCGGCGCTCTGGATGCCGCCGTCCGGCCCGGGTGCAACCGGCTGGTGATCGGCGTCGAGGTGGGAGTGGAAGCGGCAGTAGTAGACGAACACTCCGGGCTGCGGAAAACGCAAGGTCAACATTCCCGGCTTTCCGTCGTTGTTGTCCGTTCCCTTGAGCAGCCGGTTGATCCGCCGCGGATTGACGGTGTTGAGGTCGTCGTCGCTCACCACGGTGTGATCATCGGTGTCCATGTTGATCCAGGTGACCGAGTCGCCAGCCCGGATGGTCTGGGCAAACGGAGTGAAACGGTCCGATTCGGGGACGATGATCTGATTGTGGGACCGCGATTGCTCGACGGCAGCCTGATCGGGTGTCGCGGCAGCCAGTACGCCGGCCAGGAGAGTGAGGAGGAGAGCCAGAAGGAGGGTGCGGGCGGAGAGTTTTGTCTGCATTGGTGATCTCCTTTGGAATGTTTCTCTCAGATGCAAAGAGCGTGCAACTACCCCATCACGTGGGTCCCCCATTCCGTTCACAAGGTTCAATTGGGCAGAGGGGCAGGGGGGCATGCGGTATATGCTCCGCGTCACAAGGAGGACGTCGCATGAGTGACAAGCTGAACCGTCGTGAGCTCATCCTCGCAGGCGCCACGGCCGGCCTCGCCGCTGCCGCGCCGCGAGCCCTGTCCGGAAAGACATTCGGGGAAGCGCCGGCTGTGGTGACGCCCAAGAGCGCGAAACCGGTCGTCATCTCCTCGGCCAACGGCAACGTCTTCAAGAACGGCGGCACCGTCACCTGCGTCGAAAAGGCGTTCGCGCTGATCACCGGAGGCTCCGACGTCCTCGACGCGCTCGTCGCCGGCGTCAACATCCTGGAGCTCGATCCGGACGAGGACAGCGTCGGCTACGGCGGGCTGCCGAACGCCGAGGGCGTCGTGCAGTTGGACTCCTCCTGCATGCACGGCCCGCGGAAACAGGCCGGAGCGGTCGCGGCGCTCGAAGGCGTACGGACGCCGTCCCTGGTCGCCAAGGCGGTCTTGGAGCAGACCGATCATCATCTGCTGGTCGGCAAAGGCGCGCAGGAATTCGCCCACAATCTGGGCTTCAAGATCGAGGACGATCTCAACACCGAGCATTCCCGGCACCTCTGGCTCGAATGGAAGCGGCGCTCCGATCCGGCGCACTACCTCGATCCGCAGCACCGCGCCGACGCCGGCTATCGAGCCGCCCTGCAGATGGCCGACGAAGGTCTCCTCCGCCGCGAGCATCTCTGGGGCACGATCAACTGCGACGGCATCAGCCCGAAAGGCGAGATCTGCGGCGTCACTACCACCAGCGGCCTGGCCTGGAAGATCCCCGGCCGCGTCGGCGACTCCCCCATCCTCGGTGCCGGCCTCTACGTCGACGGAGACATCGGAGCCGCCGGCTCGACCGGCCGCGGCGAGGCGAATCTCTACAACCTCTCATCCTTCCTGATCGTCGAAGCCATGCGCCGTGGCGCGAGCCCGAAAGACGCCGGTATGGAAGCTCTGCGCCGCGTCGCTGCGAACACCATCGAAAAGCGGCTGCGCAACGACCGCGGCCAGCCGGCCTTCGACCTCACTTTCTACATCCTCAACCGCAAAGGCGACTACGCCGGCGTCTCCCTCTATCCGGGGCACTACGCCGTCTGCACGGAAAAAGGCCCGGCGACACTGCCGACGGAGGCGCTGTACGAGGGGAAAGCGTAATGAACGCCGAGCCCTCCCTTCACGATGCCTTGCGCGGTATCCACGTCTTCGCCGATCTGGCCGACGAGGAGATCGCCTGGCTTGCCGAGCACGCCCAGGAGGTCCACCTCGCCGACGGCGAAGCGAGCATTCGGGAAGATGAGCCCGCGGATCGCATGGTTGCGATCCTCTCCGGCGAGATCGTGGGGCGGCGGGAGAAGGGGGTCTCGGACGGACGGACGTTCATCGCGCGCGCCGGCGAGGTCACCGGCATGCTGCCGTTCTCGCGGATGAGCACCTGGCGGGCCACCGCGCGCGCCAGCGGCCCGGCACGGCTGGCGGTGATCCCATCGACGCTCTTCAAGGAGATGCTGGCCCACATTCCGGCCCTCGAGGCGCGACTGATCGGCGTGATGACCGACCGCACGCGGGAGACGACGCGCGCGGAGCAGCAGAACGAAAAGATGCTCGCGCTCGGCAAGCTGTCGGCCGGGCTCGCGCACGAGTTGAACAATCCCGCGTCCGCGGTCGGCCGCGCGATCTCCGAGCTGCGCACGCGGATCACCGGCCTGCCGCCGCTCACCGCCGAGCTGATCGCCCAAGGCGTCGACCGGACGCAGATGGCGTCGCTCTGCCAGCTCCGCGACTCCCCGGGACATCACAAGGCTCCCACTCTCGATCCGCTCGCCTTGTCCGATCTGGAGAGCGCGCTTTCCGACTGGCTGGAGGCGCGGGGAATCCGCGACGCCTGGCGTCTCGCTCCGACCTTCGCCGCAGTCGGCATGACGGCGGACGATCTCGCCGGCTACGCGGCCGGGCTTCCGGCAGAGGCCCTCCCGGCCGCGCTCGCCTGGGTGGAGGCGGGGCTTGCCATCGACGTCCTGCTGGGCGACGTCGAAAACGCCGCCCGCCGGATCTCCGATCTGGTGGGCGCGGTCAAGGAGTACTCCCACATGGACCGCGGCCTCGCCGAGCGGGCGGAGACCGATCTCCACCGCGCGCTCGACAGCACGCTCACCATGCTCGGCCACAAGGCGCGGGTGAAGAACGTCTCCATCGTCAAGGAGTACGCGCCCGATCTCCCCCACGTCCAGGCGTTCGCCGGCGAGATCAATCAGGTGTGGACGAACCTGCTCGACAACGCGCTCGACGCCGTGGCGGACGGCGGCCGCGTCACCGTGCGCACGCGCCGCAAGAACCACCACGTGGAGGTGGAGATCGGCGACGACGGCCCCGGTATCCCGGCGGATCTCCAGAGCCGGATCTGGGAGCCCTTCTTCACCACCAAGCCGATGGGCCAAGGCTCAGGGCTGGGGCTCGACATCACCCGCCGCATCATCGTCCTGCGCCACGGCGGCGAGATCCGCCTCGACTCGCACCCTGGCGACACCCGCTTCACCGTCTGCCTGCCGGTCGAGCGCCCGGCCGAGGTGGCGCGGGCGCTCCCCTGAACGCCGGAGGGCCTGGTCTTCCTTTACCGCGTCCCCACGGGCTCGCCGGCCACGGCCGCCTCGATTGTGGCGATGTCGATCTTTTTCATCTGCATCATCGCGTCGAACGCGCGCTTGGCAACAGCGGGATCGGAGTCGGTGACCGCTTTCGTGAGCGCCACCGGCGTAATCTGCCAGGAAAGGCCCCATTTGTCCTTGCACCAACCGCACGCGCTCTCCTGGCCGCCGTTGTTGACGATCGCGTTCCAGTAACGATCCGTTTCGGCCTGGTCATCCGTTGCGACCTGAAACGAGAAGGCTTCGGTGTGCTTGAACATGGGTCCACCATTGAGCCCGAGGCAGGGAATTCCCAGCACGGTAAACTCAACCGTCAACACATCCCCCTTCTTCCCCGACGGAAAGTCTCCCGGTGCGGCGTGCACCGCGCCAACGGATGAGTTGGGAAAGGTCTTGGCGTAAAACCGCGCCGCGTCCTCGGCGTCGCGATCGTACCAAAGGCAAATCGTGTTCTTTGCTGGTTTCGTCATGTCACTCCTCCATCGCAATGAGCCGCAGCCGACGGGCATTGGCTCGGCGGACAATTCCGCGTCAATTTAGTGCAATATCCGTACCGCGAGTCAGGTTGCATCTGGGGCATGGTGTTTGTTCGCCCATAATCCGCGACGAGCCTACCACTCAGACTTCCATCTTTTGGATGAGACCGTTTGCCAGGGTGAACCGATGTACGACGTGCTCATCGGCCAGGAGGGCTCCCGCCAAGTCTCGAACGACTTGATGCACTTCCACCGCAATGCGCCCGTCGTCCTCCCGATGGAACGAGACCGGCTCGACATGCGGGTTGATCTCGGACCACTGCTCCGTCCAATAGACCCGGACCGCTTGATGACCTTGGACGAAACCGCCCTTGAAAGCCATTGGCCAGGACACGTCCTGACTCATCGTGGCCAGCGCGGCGTCAATATCCCGCGCGTTGAAAGCGTCGTATGCGGCGTTCAGTAGCTCAGTTTCTGATGACGAGGTATTTGGCATATCGACTCCGGTGAGGGATTTAATCCGAGGCATGTCCGAGTTAAGCCGCAGAGAGCGCGCTGATTGTGACGTAATACCCGTCCGGATCTCGGAGTGAAAGCTCCATCGTTCCAGTGTTCGGGTTCACGTGGGGCTCCTCTTCGAGCCGAGCAACGAGAGCGCGTGCCCTTGGCACTGCCGTGGCGAAATCATCGATGCGGAAGAACAAGAGGAGACCGTTGCCCGGCTGCGCGTGATCGGGGCTCGTCAAGGAGGGATGCTCGTGGGCACCCCACTCGTGAAGGCAGAGCAAGACCGTTCCATCCGAGTCGAGGATCTGACCGAAGTGGTCATGGGCAGGAGCCGTCTCCGGCAGACCCAAGAGCGACTGGTACCACTTAAAGCTGGCGGGTACATCGGCGACGCCAATGATCGTCCATGTGCGTCTCATGAAGGTCCTCCTGCGGCCTAACGGCTTATGAGTTAGGCGACCCGTCGTCTTGCGGTGCGGAGGTCTGGCCAGGCCTGCCAAGTGCCGAGGAGATAGAGGAGGCCGATGACCAGGGACACCGCAGAGAAGACGAGATCCTTTGGCGCAAGTAGCGGCGCGTTGGACAGGTACGCCGCGAGCTGAGGAGCGAGGAGTAGGCCGCGAAGAGTGTAGATCACGCCGATGACAATCAGACCTGTGCGGAGAAGGGGCGGCCGTGGAGCGACCTGGGCGCCCGCCAGCCCGTAGAAGGCGAACAGAGCGAAGAACAGTGTGACGGTGGCCGTCAACAGAGCCGGAAAGTAGGAACCTTCCGCGGTCTTCTGTGCCATCTCCTCACCGGCGCCGAAGTAGCGGTAGGCGGGTGCGCCGACGAAGATGATGACGACATGGAGGAGAGCGATGCCGGCGCTGAGCAGGCCACCAGCGGCGAGAGCTCTTCTTCCTGACACTGGTTGGATTCCCACGATCAAATGCTACAACGAAGTGGACGGCCTTGCAAAACTATCCGCTCGCCAGATTACCAAAGCCGCCCAGAACCCCCGGCCTACCCACTCAAAGGGGTACGTTGCAAGCGTTCGAGCACCTCTCTTCCATGCCTTCACTCGCCGCGTCCGCCGTGAGTTCTACGAGGCATACCATCTGTTCCTGGCGGCGTTTCGAGACGCCGCGGACCGCTTGCGAGCAGGCCACCGCACCGCGAAATTCCCGCTGGGCGGCTTTCCTCCCGCCCTGCCCTTCATCAGCGCCTTGGCTCGTTCCGGAGCCCCCGGATAGCGACGTCGCGTTCGTCCCCCGAAGTCCATCCGCAGCCTCTCCACCCAGCCTCCGGCGGTCGTGGAGCCGCGCTCGCCGCCGCCGAAAGAGCTCCAGAGTGCGAGTCCGCTCTCCTCAAGGAGTTGCGGCATGGGCTGGGTAACCCCCGCCAGGCCTTCGTTTGCCTCTTGTGCACAGCCAATTCCGCGGGTCCGGTCCCCAACATTCAGCTCTTACTTCAAATTATCTTGTCGAATAGGGTGGAACCTCTTCGGCAGGGCATCGGATCAGGCTCTGGATTTGGCGAGAAATCGGTTATCGTAGCTCTGTCGTGTAACGCTGTAGCACCTCAGCGTGCGGCGCTAGCCGTCCACTGTGGGCGCTGGTTGGCCGCCGGCCGGGTCTCCCAGTAATTCGTCAATGACCAACGACTTCAGCAATTTGTTCAAAGGTAGGCGTGAAAATTGGGCTCTCTCAAAGAATTCCCCGCTTCTCAGCACATCTCCAAAATGGCACTCACGTTTATAGAGCATCGAAGTGTGCAGCTCCCAAGGCTCCAATTGGATCACGACACCATCTTTCTGAACTAAGACGCGATGATGATCCTTGTCAATAGAGACACGATCAGCGCGGCCAGATACCTGCGTAGCGTACTTTTTATGTAGATATTCGGCTTGGCCCTGACACTGCTCTTCAATCGGTATATAGTCCAAGCTGTACAGGACTGCGCGATGCATTGTTCCCTTAACGACGAGCAGCGCGATGCGGTTTGCGCGGGCGAACTCAACCGCCCCACTCTGGTAATCAGACGAGGTAACGAAGATTCCTTTGTGTGCTCGCAAGTCTTCTAGCCTTGACCTGAATTCAAGTAGCTCGTCCACCCCCACCCGCCTCTCGTATTGTTTGCACTCAACAAGAACAAGCAGTTCAGTTAACCAAATCCTGATTCGGTACATCACGTCAATCTGGTGCTCATAGCCCGACATACCTTTCATCATGACGTTGTGGGCAATCTCGATGACCTCAAGGCCGGACATCCCACCAAGCTCCTGCTGAAGGAGCGCCTGTACAAGGAACTCGTAATCTCTGCTCGTATCGTGATTCTGCGATGGCGAACTCATTGGCTTAAATTTAGCTCCAGTGGCTACCTCTAGATCGATATTATGCGGCGCAAATCTGTGGCTGCCATATCGTCACCCTCCGCTAACCGGCTCTGACGCCTAGACTTACCGAAGCCTACGCCAGTTCCTAATGCTCGTCAACACGATTCGCTTTGGGCGTATGAGCGTCACCAGAGCCGGCGGCTTGAGCCTTCCACTGCGGCTCGATTTCGGCGCGCAGGCGTTGCTCCTGCGCGCGCAGTTCCGGCGTGAGCTCCTTGCCGAAGCCCTCCGCCTCGAAGATTGGTCGAATCTCGAGCACCGATTCCCCACTGAGCACGGAGCCGGCGCAGCGCCTGGCCGAGGTGGATCTCGTCGATCAGCCCGGCGGTGAGGTACTGACAAATGGTGGCAACGCCACCGCCGAGTCGGACATCCTTGAACTGACGCGGGGCCGCCAGGTTCTCCAGCGTTCAGAACCCGCTCGTAACCCTACGACGAACGAAGGCCAGCCCGATCGATAAGGCCGTCGGACGGTGCACCACAGATCCGAGGATGAGAGCGAGAGCCGGGCGACGGGCCAGGTGAGCCAGGAGAGGGTGAACGTGAACCCGACGACGGTGAAGGTGAGCCCGAAGGCGGTGAACGTGAGCCAAGCGGCGGTGAAGGCGAGACCGAGGACGGTGAACGTGAGACCGAGGACGGGCAAGATGAGGTGGACCCGCGCCGACGTAAGGCGGACCCGCGCCGACATGAGGCGGACTCTCGCCGACGTGAGGCGGACCCGCGCCGATGTGAGGTGGACGCTCGCCGATGTGAGGCGGACCCTCGCCGACGTGAAGCGGACCCTCGCCGACGTGAAGCGGACCCGCGCCGATGTGAGGTGGACCCGCGCCGGCATGAGGCGGACTCTCGCGGACGCGAGGCGGACTCTCGCCGATGTGAGGCGGACCCGCGCCGACGTGAAGTGGACCCGCGCCGATGTGAGGTGGACGCTCGCCGGCATGAGGCGGACCCGCGCCGACGTGAGGCGGACCCGCGCCGATGTGAGGTGGGCGCTCGCCGGCATGAGGCGGACCCTCGCCGACGCGAGGCGGACCCGCGCCGACGTGAGGCGGACCCTCGTCGACGTGAGGCGGACGCTCGCCGATGTAAGGCGGACGCTCGCCGATGTGAGGCGGACGCCCGTACAAGTCAGGCGGACGCTCGTACTACCAGCACCAGGTGCCAAGCGAGTGTGTTCCGGCGCCTACTCCGGCAGACCGGTTGCGTCGACCGGCTGGCCACTGCCGGCGGACGTGGGGCTGTGGTAGGTTGGAAGACCGATGACTGGACCTATCTCTGACTACAGTGAGCAGGATCTGGAGGGCATGCTCTTCGATTTGGAGTCCGACCTCGCAGAGCGCAAGGAGTCCTTCAAGGGCGACGCGCCCACCAAGGCTCGTGAGGCCATCTGCGCTTTCGCCAATGATTTGCCGGGCCGCGGCCTCCCAGGCGTCCTTTTCATCGGCGCGCGAGACGACGGCAGTCCGGCGGGGCTCACGGTCTCGGACGACCTCCTCCTCCAGCTTGCCGACATGAAGACCGATGGCAACATTGTTCCACCGCCCACGCTAACCGTCACGAAGCACGTTCTGCGAGGCCACGAGATGGCCGTCGTGACCGTTTGGCCCGCGGATTCACCACCGGTGCGCTACAGGGGGCGGATTCACATCCGCGTCGGGCCCCGGAGAGCCATCGCATCGGCACAAGACGAACGCATCCTCAACGAAAAACGCAGACATCGCGACCAACCCTTCGACATACAGCCGGTGCGCACTGGGACGTTAGACGACCTCGACCTCCGGTTCTACGAGAAGAGTTATCTCCCCGCAGCGTTTGCGCGTGACGTGCTGGACGCCAACGATCGGAGCCTGGAGCAGCGCCTTGCCGCCACCAAGATGATCGTTGCGGCCGATACCCCCACGCCCACCGTGCTGGGTATCCTGGTCCTCGGCAATCGCCCGCGCGACTTTCTTCCCGGAGCCTACATCCAGTTTCTTCGCGTGGCAGGGAATGCCCTGGGCGATCCTATCGTCGACGAGCTCTTGATCGATGGACTGCTCCAGGACGTCCTCCGGCGAACCGACGACAAGCTGGTCTCGCACAACAGGACCGCCGTCGACTTTACGAGCGGCCCGATCGAACAGCGCACCCAGACGTATCCCCTGGCGGCGCTGCAGCAGCTCGTCCGCAATGCCGTGCTGCACCGGACCTACGAGGCGACCAACGCGCCGGTTCGGGTCTACTGGTACGACGACCGGATCGAGATCCTGAGCCCAGGCGGCCCTTTCGGTGCGGTTTCGGCGGAGAACTTCGGCGCGCCGGGCCTGACCGACTACCGCAACCCGAATCTCGCGGAAGCGCTCCGCGTGCTCGGCTTCGTTCAGCACTACGGTGCCGGCATTCCGACGGCCGAACGTGAGCTGAAGAGGAATGGCAACCCACCCCCGGAGTTCCATGTCGATTTGACACACGTTCGAGTGACGGTGAGAGACCGGTGATCTGGCGGCGGTAAGGACGGCGGGAGAACGAAAAAAAGAGGGGCGTGGCCGAGTGACCACGCCCCGAAAGGGTTACTCGGGCGCCGGCGCCTGCGTCGGCGGATGCGGCGGGACGGTGGCCGGCGGCTTCACGGGCTGTCCATCCGGCCCCACCAGCCGGACTCGCGGCTGGCTCCGGAAGGGCTGCTGTCCGAACTCCACCAGCTTCTCCGACCGGTTGCCGTATTGCTGCCGGACCCCGGCATCCACGAAGGTCAGAAGCCTCAGCCCGTCAGTGTTGAGCTCGGTGAGACGCTTCGAGATCTCCTGTTTGGCCGCGGTCAGGCTCGCCTGCTGCGCGGTGAGATCTCTCAGCTCGGTCAGCACCGCCTCGACCTTTTGCCGGGGAACGTCCATATGAGGGAGCTCCGCACTGTTGGACGCCAGTGCGTTGCGCCGGAGCTGCAGCTTCTCCTGAATGAGTGCAGACGTCTTACGTCCCATCGATTCCTCCTTTGAGTGGATGGACCCCGCCGCCAGCAGGGCGACGGGACTTGCAGCGGTTCGTTCGATACCTTCAACGTGCCGGCAAAGGGGACTATAGGCAGGCAGCTAGGCCCTGTCAAGTACCAATCGATACCAAATAAGATCCACCAACTTTTCAGCGGGTCCACACGTCTGTAGTGTGTGACTCAGGAGCTCGCCATCCCCGCCGGTAGACTCAGCGATCAGACCATGACCGCCGCCGAGCGATTGGAGCGCCTCTACGACACGGCCCACCAGCGGCTCTACCGCCTCGGCTGCCGGATGACCGGCGACGCCGACGCGGCGCTCGATCTGATCCAGGAGACGTTCCTGCGCGCCGCCGGACGGCCGGAGGCGGTGCCGGCCGCCGACTCCGCGGCCGAGGCCTGGCTGGTGCGGGTGCTGGTGAACCTCTGCCGCGACCGGTTCCGCAAGCAGGCCGTGCGCACGCGATCCGCGGACCGGGTGCCGGTGGGCCATGCCGCCGAGGACCCCGAGGCGGCGGCGGTGGCGCGCGATCTGGTGAAGGCGGCGCTGGCAGCCCTCGCGCCGCGGCGGCGGGCGGTGATCGCGCTCTGTGAGCTGGAGGAGCTACCGGTGCGGGAAGCCGCCCGGCTGCTGGGGATCACGGAGGTGACGGTGCGCTGGCACCTGATCGTTGGGCGCCGGGAGATGGCGGCGCGTCTGGCAAGAAACGTCGGAAGGAAGCTGTGATGACGAAGAAGACCCTCGACCCAGGAGATCTCAAGGCGCTGCTGCGGGAAGGAGATCCGGCCCGCGAGCTGGACGCCGAGCCGGCGGAGCGCCTGCGGCGGACGATTCGCGCCGCCGCGGAGCGGGGACCGGGCTCCATGCCCGCTTCGGCAGGATCGAGATGGAACCCGCGCCTCGTTCTGGCGACCGGGATGATGGCGGCTTGCGCGCTGATCCTGGTGGTGGGACTGGAACGGAGCGGTCCGGCTCCGGCCGTCGAAGCGCCGGCAACGCGCCGGGTGCAGATCGATTTCGCGACGCCGGGAGGAACCCGGATCGTGTGGACATTGATCCGGGAGGAACCCGGAGCAAGGAGAGGACGATGAGAACGATGAGGACGAGGAGAGCAAGACGGAGCTGTTCCATCCTGTTCATTGGGCTGCTGCTCGGCTGTGCCCTGTCGGCACAGGTGGCGCCGCGGGCCGCCGAGATGCCGTCACCAGCGCCGCGGCCATCTCAATCACCGCGGCCGTCTCCCTCTCCGTCTCCAACAGCGCGGCCGTCCGGCACGGGCAAGAGCGCCATGTTCCAGATCGCCCTCGTGCTGGCCGACAACGAGCCGTCCAAGGAGCCGCCGCAGGCGCTTCCCAAGGGGCTCCAGAAGGCGATCGCCGACATCCAGGAATTCCTGACGTTCAAGAGTTACCGGCTGCACGACTCGACCCTGGTGCGCTCAACCGGCGAGGTGCACGCGAAGCTGAAGGGACCGGACGGCGAATACATCGCGTCCTTCCTCTTCCGCGACGACAGCGGCGCGCACACGGGCTACCTCGTCGACCCTTTCTCGCTCGACAAGGAGCCGGCGCACTCCTCGCAACCGCTGCCGCCCGGTGTCGCTCCGCGCGCTCCAGAGCCGCCGCAGGTGTCGTCCTTCCGCATTCGCCCGGGCGAAACCGTGGTGGTCGGCTCGTCCGGCCTCGCCGGGGGCAAGTCGCTGATCGTCGTGCTCACTGCTCTCCCCTAAGGAAAAACCATGTCCACTTTGCTGCACGACCTGCGGTATGCATTCCGCCGGATGGGGCGGAGCCCCGGCTTCACGCTGGCCGCTGTGCTCACCCTGGGATTGGGGATGGGCGCCAACACGGCAATGTTCAGCCTCGTGGAGGCTGTTCTGCTCCGGCCGCTCCCCTATCCGGAGGCGGAGCGGCTGGTCCGCGTTTGGGCGGTGAACACTCAGGAAGGGCAGACGAACGCGAACCTGAACCCGCTCGACCTGAAAGACTACCGGCGGCAGGCACGGAGCTTGACCGAGCTGGCGGGCATCTCCCTCCGCTCCTTCGCGGTGACGGGCGGAACCGGTGAGCCGGAGCGGGTGCGCGGCGCTCTGGTCGGCAGCGGTTTCTTTCCGGCGCTCCGCACGCAGACCGCCCTCGGCCGCACGGTGCAGGCCGCCGACGAGCAGCCCGGCGCGCCAGCCGTCGCGGTCCTCGCGGATTCTCTCTGGCGGCGGCGTTTCCACGGCGATCCTCATGTGCTCGGCCGATCCATCGTGCTCGACGACAAGCCGGCCGTCATCGTCGGCGTGTTGCCTGCGGGTTTCCATCCTCCCGCCATCACGGACCGCGGCGCCGATCCGCCCGAGGTCTTCGCACCGTTGCAGATTCGCGAGAGCATGGGGCGCGGCGGCCACTGGCTGGCGACCCTCGGCCGCCTGGCTCCCGGTGTGCCGCTGGAGCGGGCGCAGGCCGAGATGTCGGCGCTGGCGGCGGCGATCCAGCGCGCGCATCCGGAGACGAAAGGCGGCTGGAGCGTGCGGCTGCAAGACCTGCGGGAAGCGACGGCCGGCAGCGCCCGGACGCCTCTCCTCCTGCTCTCCGTCAGCGTCGGCCTGATTCTTCTCATCTCCTGCGCCAACGTGGCGAACCTGCTCCTGATGCGCGCCGCCGCGCGGCGGCCGGAGATCGGTGTGCGTCTGGCGCTCGGCGCCGGTCTCCCCCGGCTGGTCCGCCAGCTCGTCACGGAGAGCCTGGCGTTGGCTGCGCTCGGCGGCGTGGCCGGCCTTGCTCTCGCCGGCGGCAGCCTCGCGCTCTTCCAACGCCTGGGACCGGACATCCTGCCGCGCCAGGGCGAGATCGGCTCCGGCCTCTTCAACCTGCTGAGCCTTCCCGTCCTGGCGTTCACCGCCGTCGTCTCCCTGGCCGCCGGGCTGCTCTTCGGTCTCGTGCCGGCCCGGCGCGCCGCGGACTCGCGGATCGTCAGCGGGCTGGGCTACAGGGCGGGTAGACTCTCGGCCGGACGGCTGCCGGCGGTGCTCGCCGTGGGCGAGCTCGCTCTCGCCCTGGTGCTCCTGGTGGCGGCGGGCCTGCTGCTGGCGAGCTTCGGGCGGCTGCTCGCGGTCGATCCGGGTTTCCGAGCGCGGGGCCTGCTGACGATGGAGCTGGAGCTGCCGGCCGCGCGGGCCGCGGAACCGGCGCGCGTATCCGCCTTCTTCCAGCAGCTTGCCGAGCGCGCGGCGGCGGTGCCGGGAGCCCGGGGAGCGACGGCGGTGGACATCTTGCCGTTCGGCGGCGGCTACTCCTGCAACAGCTTCGAAGCGCCCGAAGGAGCCGATCCGGCGGGCCTGACGGCGATCCCGTGCGCCGAATACCGCACCGTCGTCCCCGGCTATTTCCGCACTTTGGGGATCGAGATCCGCCAGGGGCGCGACTTCACGACGGCGGACGCGGCAGGGAGGTTGCCGGTCGCCGTCATCAATGAGACGCTGGCGCGCGGCCTGTGGCCCGGCCGCAACCCGGTGGGGCTTCGGATCACGCTGGATTTCGAGACCGCGGTGCCGCACACGATCATCGGCGTGGCGCGCGACGTCCACGGCTTCGGGCTCGCGGCGCCGGCCGCGCCGGAGGTGTACGTGAGCCACCTGCAACACCCCGCGAGCGGCATGACCCTCCTGGTGCGGGCCGAGCGCGATCCGGCCGCCCTCGCCGGCGCGGTGCGCGGAGTCCTGCGTGAGCTCGACCGGCAGCTCCCCGCCGGCCGGACGGTCCCCATGGAGGATCTCATCGCCGGCACGATCGCCGCGCCGCGCCTGCGCGCGATCCTCCTGACGCTTTTCGCCGGGCTCGCCCTCACGCTCGCCGCGGTCGGCGTCGGCGGCGTCATCGGCTCGGCCGTGGTCCAGAGGCACAGAGAGATCGGCATACGCATGGCGCTCGGAGCGAACCGCGTGGCCATCCTCAGGATGATCACCGGCTGGACGCTGCTCTATACGGCCGCCGGTCTCGTCCTGGGAATCGGCCTCTCCCTCGCCGCCGGCCAGCTCCTCGCCGGCTTGCTGTTCGGCGTGGAGGCCGCCGATCCGACGGTCTACCTGGTCAGTGGCTCTGTGCTCGCCGCGGTCGCGCTGGCCGCCGGCTCCCTGCCCGCCGCGCGGGCCAGCCGGATGGAGCCGGCGGAGGTGTTGGCCCTCACCCGCTGACGCGCAACGGTGCGCAATGAGTCTCCAACAGAAGTCGCACTAGTAGTGGTAGCGGATCTGCGCGATCAGCAGATCGTCGTCCTTGACCCTGTAGACGATCCGGTGCTCGGCGTTGATGCGGCGGGACCAGTATCCCGCGAAAGCGTGCCGCAGTGGCTCCGGTTTCCCGATGCCGCTGAAGGGCTCGCGCTGGATCTCTCGAATGAGGTTATTGATTTTCGCCAGGATCTTGCGATCCGTCTCCTGCCAGTAGAGGTAATCCTCCCATGCCCTCTCCGAGAAGATGAGCCTCACTCGGAGAGCTCTCGTTCCGTTCCCCCGCCCCGCTCGAGCTCGATGATCGCCTCCAGAAGCCGCTTGGCGTTTTTCGGGCTGCGGAGCAGGTAGGCGGTCTCCTCCATGGAGTTGAAGTCCTCAAGGGAGAGCATGACCACCGAGGTCTCGCCGCTGCGGGTGATGATCACGGGCTCGTGATCATCACAGACACGGTCCATGGTCTTGGCAAGATTGGCGCGTGCTGTCGTGTAGGTAATCGATTCCATCGTGCTTCTCCTCTGTACAGAAAACTGTACTTCGGTCGGATGCCAGGGTCAAGGTCTGCCGGGCGGCCCAAAGGACGGCGGGGCGTCCTGCGGAGCGCTGCCCCAGGCGGAGCCGGCCTTCTTGGAGAGCGTGTAGCCGAGGACTCCGCCGTTGCGCGCGAAGCTCGCGGGCAGCCACGGTTTCGTCGCCGGCTTCCCATCCAGCGTCAACGCCGTCACATACGGCGCATCCGTGGCGGCTCCCTTGGCTTCGATGGTGACGCGCCCTCCGGGTCTCTCGACGACCGCCTTCTCGAACAAGGGACTGCCGAGAACGAGCTCAGAACGGCCGGGATAGAGCGGATACATGCCGAGCGCCGCCCAGACGTACCAGGACGACATTTCGCCCAGGTCGTCGTTGCCGGAGATGCCGTCCGGCGCATTCTTCCAGATCTGCTTCATTGCGGCGCGGACGAGCTCCTGGGTCTTCCATGGCTGGCCGGCGAAAGCATAGAGCCAGGGTGAGGCGATCGAGGGCTCGTTGTCGAGCTCGGCGTGGGCGCCGCCGGCTTTGGTCACGGCGAGGCTGCCGTCGGGCCGGTAGAAGAAGCGGTCGAGCCGTGCGGTGGCGCTCTTCGTGCCGCCCAGCTCGGCGAACAGGCCGGCCGGATCGAAGGGCACCATCCAGAGATATTGCGCTCCGGAGCCCTCGACATAGTTGTCGTCGTCCTCGACGTTGAAATCGACCGCCTTCCAACTGCCGTCGGCCATCCGCGGCTGGATGGAGCCGCCTTCAGGCGTTGCCTTGGGATTGAACAGGTTGCGCCACCAGCCGGCGCGCGCCAGGAACTGCCGCTCGGCTGCGGAATCACCCAATTCGCGGGCAAGCTGAGAGAGGCCGAAATCGGCGGACGCAAGCTCCAGCGTATCGGCGGCGCTGCCCCAGCCCGGAGCCCCGACCGGCATGTAATGCAGCTTGAGCCAGGCGTCGAGGCCGGGACGCTGGCCGACGCACAGCACGGGACAGCCCTTGCGGCTCAGATCCTTCTCCGTCGGCACCGTGGCCGCCTTGAGCAGCGAGGCGTAGGCATGCCTCACGTCAAAGTCACGGCCGCCGAAGGCGTAGATCGCGGCGATCGAAGGCGCGGACGGATCGCCGTTCATCACGCTCGTGGCGCCGGTCAAATGCGTCCAGCGATCCCAGATGCCGCCGTTCTGATCGGCCTGGTTGAGCAGGGATTGCGCGATGTCGGAGCCGAGCCCGGGGTCGAGCCAGGTCACGAGTTGGAGCTGGGACCGGTAGACGTCCCAACCGGAAAAATTCGCGTATTGCGCCCGCTGCGGCGCGACGACCGCGCGCACCTTGCCGTCGAACCCCAGATATTGGCCGTTGACGTCGCTGTAGAGATTGGGCTCGAGCAGAACGTGGTAGAGCGCGGTGTAGAAGACGGTGCGCTCGTCCTTCGTGCCGCCGGTGACGGCGATCTGCCGGAGTCTGGCATTCCAGGCTTGTCGCGCCGCCTGGCGCACGCTGTCCAGCGTCGTGCCGTCAGGGCTTTCGGCTGCGAGGTTGGCGCGCGCATTGGCGAGGCTCACATACGAGATGCCGACGCGCAGGTTGACCTCGGCGCCCGGAGCGAAGCCGATCCATGCTCCCGAACCTTTTCCGCCAGGCGGAAAGCCGCGATCGCCATAGCCGGTGCCGCCGTGGGCCTCGCGCGCCCCTTCGTGCAGCTCGGCATCGAGCCACGTGCCGCCGACCGTGAACGGCTGGTCGACCTGCGCCACGAAATACAGCGTGTAATAGCTCTCCCTCCGGTCCGGCGCGAGATAACCGCAGAAGTTCCCGCTGGTCACCGAGCCCGTGACCTCACGCTTCGCGGGATCGACCTGCACCGCGGCGTCGCTGCTGCCGACCTCGGAATCCGAGGTGAGGAAGAGCAGATGGGCCGGCTTGTCTTTCGGGTAGGTGAAGCGCGCGAAGCCGGTTCGCGGCGTGGCGCTCAGCCCGACCGCGACGCCGTTGGCCAGCTTGACCTGATACCAGCCCGGCGAGGCCGTCTCCTCCTCGTGCCGGAACAAGGTCGAATACATGGTGAACGGAGCGGCGGAAGGCGACATCTCCACCGGTACCGTGACGGGCATGATCGGAATGTCGCCGCTGGCGCCCAGGCAGCCGGTGCCGGACAGATGCGTGAGACTGAATCCCCGGATCCCATTCGAGCGCCACTCATAGCCCCCGGGCGCGGCGATCGGATACCTGCGTCCCGGAAGCGGCGTCTCTTCAGGGCTGAAGGCCACCATGCCGAAAGGGAGCGTTGCCCCGGGATAGGTGTTGCCGCCGTTGGTCGTACCGATGAAGGGATTGACCTCGTTGACGACCTCGCCGGGAGGCTCCGGGGCCTGCCCCCGCGCCGGCAGGGTTCCGAGCACTACGAGAAAGACCGCAAGGGCGATGGAATGACGCATGGGGCGAATCGTACTTCATGTGCTCGCTCCCGCCCTCGCGCGGCTCCATTGCTCCTCAGAGGATCGGGGGTTAGACTGTGAAGCATGGGAGTTGCAGAAATGACCTTCAGCCCGCTTCTGGTCGAAGAGCTCGAAGCGATCACCGAGGCCGGTCTCTACGAAAGCAGAGAAGCCTTCCTCTCGCACGCCGTCGACACTCTATTCGCGGCGCGGCCGGATCTCCGCGAAGCCGTGGCCTGCAAGCTGTACGAAAAGGGTGTGTTTTCTCTCGGCAGGGCAGCCGAATGGGCGCGGGTCTCGATCGACGACATCAAAGAAGCGCTGCACCGCCTCGGGATCAGCCGCGAAGCCCCAGAAGGTCCTGCCGAGGTCGAGGCCATGGCTCAGGCAACTATCGCGAGGGCTGGGAGGTCTGTGAGTTGATCCAGGACATCGTCCTCGACACAGATTTTCTCAGCTCATTCCTCAAGATCGATCGCCTTCAACTCGTCAGGGATTTCTACCAGGTCGAAACGCTCTCGATGGCTCGGTCCTCCTGATGAGCGACAACCGAGCCCGTCTCTGGGCGACGGGCATCGGCCTGCACAGCCTTGGTATCCCCGGGTTTCTGCTCGCTTGCAAGCGCACCTTGCTGTTGGATTCCCAGGAAATCGCGGCGGTGGTTCTTGCTCTGGAAGAGAAGGACAGGTATCGCTTTCGCAAGGATGTCCTGGATCTTCTCCTGTCCTGAGCGGCGTTCCCCTACGACTCCCCCTGCGGTCCGATCACGCAGTCTCCACTCCCGGTCTCGATGTGAATGGCGGTGCGGCCGTCACCGCGCTTGGCGCCGACCACTTTGCGGCCGGAGCGGCGGAGGACGGCGTCCTTGTAGCGCACCCTCAGCTCGCCGCTGCCCTGGTCGGAGTCGACGTTGAAGGAGGCGTTCGGGCCGGCTTCGATGCGCACGTTGCCGCTGCCGGTCTCGGCGGTGATCTTGCGGGCCTGGGCCAGCGAGCTGCGCAGCACCACGTCGCCCGAGCCGGTGTCGGCCACCAGCTCCTCGATCTCGACGCCCAGCAGTTTCACGTTCCCCGAGCCGGTGTCGGCGATCACCTGGCCGGCGTCGCCGCCTTTGATGGTGACGTCGCCGGAGCCGGTGTCGAGGGTGAGCTTGCTGGCGGCGAGGCTCTCCACGGTGACGTTGCCCGAGCCGGTGTTGAGAGAGCCGCTGCCCACCAGGTTGCGCACCACGACGTCGCCCGAGCCGGTGTCGACCTTGGTCTCCCCCTTGAAGGTGCCGATCACCACGTCGCCCGAGCCGGTGTCCACGGTCAGCCGGCCGGAGTAGGAGGCCAGGGTCACCTTGCCGCTGCCGGTGTCGATGCTGAGCGTCCCTTCCAGAGCGCCGCTGCCGTTCACCCGGCCGACCGCGTTGCGCACGGCGACCTGGCTGCCCGCCGGCAGGGCGATCCGCAGGTCGGCGTAGAGGGTGGGGACGCCCGAGCGCGTCTCGCTGTAGATGCGCACCTTCTCGCCGCGGTAGGTGGTCGCGGTGTGGCTGTTGTTGAACAGGTTCAGCACGAAGCCGGTGGTGCCGCCGCCGTGGTCCTGCGGATAGTGGTAGGCCTTGTACTTCTCCACCGGATAGGCCAGCGCCCACTCGTCACGCTCTTTGGAGTCCTTGGCGCGCACCCACTTCATGCCGTCGAGAAGCTTCTGGGTCTCGGCGTCATTCGACCCTTCGGCATGGACGGTCGCTTCGACGATCAGACCCTTGCCGTCTCCGCGCACCAGCTCGACGTGGCCGGCCAGATTCGCGATCCGGATCTCCGCCCCCTGCGGCGGGAACTCCTGGCGGAAGGCACGGCTCTTGGTGTCGGCGTGCGCAGTCAGTGTGGCGCCGAGAGCGGCGGTGAGCATGAGAGCCGCAACAGCGGCGCGCCGGATCGGTCGGGTCGGTCGGATGACGGATGGCATGGCAATCCTCCTTCTCAGCTTCGGTCCCACTACGGCGGCCGGCACGGAAAGGTTGCAACGCGGTATGCTGCGGCCACTTTGCGGGAGGAAGTATGCGCTCCGTCCATGCCTATCGTGCCTGTATCGCGGCTTTTGTCCTGATCCTCGGGGCTCCGGCAGCAGCAGCCCCTCCGCCGGCCCTTTCGTACGACGCGATCTTCGCCGACGACGTCAACGGCCGCTCTCCCAGCCAGCTCGCCTGGTCGCCGGACGGCAGGACGCTGGCCTGGGTCGATGACGACGGGCTGTGGTCACTGGACCTTGCATCGGGAGCATCGGGTAAGCCGCAACAGATCCTGCGCCGTGCCGACCTTGAGTCCGAGATCGCGTCCTACCAGTGGTCGCCACGCGGCGACTCGCTGGTGCTCGAATCCGGCGGTGATCTTTTCCTGCTCGCGCTTCCAGGCCACGCCCTCCGCCGGCTGACCGAGACCGCCGCCGTGGAGAAGGATCCCAAGTTCTCGCCCGACGGCACGCGGATCGCCTTCGTGCGCGGCTTCAATCTCTATCTCTTCGACCTCGCCTCCGGTGCCGAGCGGGCGCTCACCCAGGACGGCAAGGAGAACGAGATCGTCAACGGCGCTCCCGACTGGCTGTACTGGGAGGAGATCTGGCACCGCAATCCGACCGGCTACTGGTGGAGCCCGGACGGCAGGAGCATCGCCTACTACCGCTTCGACGAGCACGAAGTGCCGGCGCATCCGATCGTGGACGATGGAATCAGAATCCCCAAGGTGGCCTGGCAGAAGTATCCGAAGCCGGGCGATACGAACCCGGCGGTCCGCATCGGCGTCCTCGATCTCGGCAGCGGCAAGACGACCTGGATGGAGACCGGTGACCCAGCCCAATATCTTGCCCGGGTGGCGTGGACCCCGGACGGCGCCGCGCTGGCCATCCAGGCGATGAACCGCAGCCAGTCGCGCCTCGATCTGTTGCGCTGCACGGCGGCGGACGGCCATTGCGGCACCCTGCTCACCGAAAGCTCCCCGACCTGGATCAACGTCGTCGACGACATGCGGTTCCTGCCCGACGGCCGCTTCCTCTGGATGTCGGAGCACGATGGGGAGCACAGCGGCTGGCGGCAGCTCTTTCTCTACGGGCCGGACGGCAAGCAGATCCGCCAGGTCACACCGGACGGCTGGGTGCTGTCGTCGCTGGAGCGGGTGCCCGAGGCCGGTGAGAAGGATCCCTGGGTGCTGTTCACCGGCTACCGGCGAGACGGCGGCTCGGTGCTCAGTGCGGTCGATCGCCAGGTCGTGCGCGTCCCTCTCCTCGGCGGACCGGCCGAGGTGCTCACGCCGGAGCCGGGCGGCCACTCCGCGCTGGCGGCGCCGCACACCGGCTCCTGGGTCCACACCTGGAGCACGGCGGACGTGCCGGACCGCGCCGAGGTGCGGCTGGCGGGAGCCCGGAAAGTGGTTCCGCTCCCCTACATGGCACCGGCGAAGTACGATCCGGCGGCGCTTCCGAAGTCCGAGTTCCTCACCGTCCCCGGCCCCGGCGGCGTGCTCCTACCGGCGCGCCTGATCAAGCCGGTGCCGTTCGATCCGGGCCGGCGCTATCCGGTGATCATGTTCCAGTACGGCGGCCCCGCCTCGCAGACCGTGGTCAACCGCTGGGACCGCGGGCGGCGCAGCCTGTTCCACAAGCGGATGGCCCAGCTCGGTTTCGCCGTGCTGACGGTCGACGGCCAGAACACGGTCTTCTTCGGGCAGGAGGGCGAGAACCTCGATTTCCGCCACATGGGCGAGGCCAGCCTCGCGGCGCAGCTCGCGGCGGTGGACTACCTGAAACAGCAGTCCTGGGCGGACATGAAGAACATCGGTCTCTGGGGATGGTCCGGCGGCGGCTTCACCACCCTCTACTGCCTGCTCCACAAGCCCGGCGTCTGGAAGGCCGGCGTGGCCGGAGCGCCGGTGACCGACTGGCGCCTCTACGATTCGGTGTACACCGAGCGCTTCCTCCGCACGCCGCAGGACAACGAGGACGGCTACCGCGAGTCGTCGCCGATCACCTACGCCGACCGGCTGAAAGACCATCTGCTGATCGTTCACGGTCTCGCCGACGACAACGTCCACCCGCAGAACTCGGTGCAGATGATCGACCGCCTCGTCCACGCCGGCCGGCCGGTCGAAGAGGCCTTCTACCCCGGCGAGAAGCACGGCATGAAGCCCCCCTCCATCCGCCACTTCTTCGAGCGGATGGAAGAGTACTGGACGCGGACGCTCCAGACGATCGAGGTAGAGAACGTCGAGGTGCGGTAGAGGCGCCGACCCAGCCTACCCCGCCTGATACCGCTTCAGGATCACCGCGCCGTTCGTGCCGCCGAAGCCGAAGGAGTTGGTGAGGGCGTATTCGAGGTCGACCTGGCGCGGGTGATGGGGGACGAAATCGAGGTCGCACCCTTCGCTGGGATGGTCCAGGTTGAGGGTCGGCGGCAGGGTCTGATTCTTGACCGCGAGGGCGAGGATGCCCGATTCCAGCCCTCCCGCCGCGCCGAGCAGGTGGCCGGTGGCGGACTTGGTGGAGGAGACGGCCAGCTTGTAGGCGTGCTCGCCAAAGACGGTCTTGATCGCTTTCACCTCGGAGAGGTCGCCCAACGGCGTCGAGGTGCCGTGGGCGTTGATGTAGCCGATCGCCTCCGGCGCGAGACCGGCGTCTCTCAGCGCCGCCTTCATCACCAGGACGGCCCCGGCGCCTTCCGGATGCGGAGCGGAGATGTGATAGGCGTCGGCGCTCATGCCGTAGCCCACCACCTCGGCGTAGATCGGCGCGCCGCGCCGCTCGGCCCGCTCCAGCTCCTCCAGGATGACGATCCCGGCGCCTTCGCTCATCACGAAGCCGTCGCGCCCTTCATCCCAGGGACGGGAGGCCTTCTCCGGCTCGTCGTTGCGGTGCGAGAGGGCGCGCATGGAGCAGAAGCCGGCCACCGCGAGCGGCGTGATCACCGCCTCGGTGCCGCCGGCGATCATGGCGTCGGCCTCGCCCCATTGGATCAGGCGGAAGGCGTCACCGACCGCGTGAAGCCCGGTGGTGCAGGCGGTGGCGGGCGAGGTGTTGGGACCCCGCGCGCCATGGCGGATCGACACCTGGCCGGCCGCCATGTTGACGATCAGTCCGGGGATGAAGAACGGCGAGACGCGGTGCGGCCCCTTCTCGAGCAGGATGCGGTGCATCGACTCGATGAGCGGCAGTCCGCCGATCCCCGAGCCGATGACCACGCCGGTCCGTTCCGCTTCGTCCTCCGCGACGACGAGCCCGGCATCCTCGACCGCGAACTGCGCCGCCGCCAGCGCGTACTGGATGAACGTGTCGGTCTTCTTCAGCTCTTTCTTGTCCAGGTAGTCCAAGGGATCGAACCCCTTGACCTCGCCCGCGATACGCGCTGGATACTCCGACGCGTCGAAACGGGTGATCGGACCGATCCCACTGCGGCCCTCCAGGAGGGCCTGCCAGTTCTGGGCGGTCCCCACGCCGAGGGGGGACACCAAGCCCACCCCGGTGACGACGACACGGCGGCGCACGGTGGAATTCAAGGTCTTGGCTGGAAAAAAGACAGCGGTTGGCGACTCGGTTAGAGGTGAACCGGGAAACTCAGTTCTGATCCCCGGCGTTGTTCTGGATGTACTCCACCGCTTCCTTGACGTTGCTGATCTTCTCCGCCTCTTCGTCGGGGATCTCGATGCCGAACTCTTCTTCGAACGCCATCACGAGCTCCACGATGTCGAGGGAGTCGGCGCCGAGATCGTCTGTGAAGCTCGCATCCAGGGTGACCTCTTCCTCGTCGACTCCGAGCTGCTCCACGATGATGCTCTTCACCCTATCTTGAACGGCCATGGGCTTCCCTCCTGGTTTCTGGATCGATGCGCGCCGCGCGCGCGAACGTGGGTTCTAGCATACAAGACCTGCGGGAGTCCATGACACCACGCCGGCCGCTCCGTTTTTGGCTTCGCTTCATTCTAAGCTGCATTTCAGATGTACAGCCCGCCTGAAATGTTGATCGTGTGGCCGGTAACGTAGCCCGCCTCCTCGCTCGCCAGATAGACGACCGCCCAGGCGACGTCGTCCGCCGTGCCCAGGCGCTTCAACGCGATCGAGCCGGTCAGCTCTTCCCGCGCCGCCTCAGGCAGCTTTTCGGTCATCGCCGTCTGGACGTATCCCGGCGCCACGACGTTGACCGTGATGCTGCGGCTCCCCAGCTCGCGGGCCAGCGACTTGCTGAAGCCGATCAGGCCGGCCTTGGCCGCCGCGTAGTTGGCCTGGCCGGCGTTGCCCATCATGCCGACCACCGAGGAGACGCTGATCACCCGCCCCCAGCGCTTCTTCATCATGCCGCGGATCACCTCTTTGGTGAGCGCGAAGGCGCCGGTCAGGTTGGTGCGCAGCACCCGCTCCCAGTCGTCGAGCGACATGCGGGCGAGCAGGTTGTCGGCGGTGATGCCGGCGTTGTTCACCAGCACGTCGACCGCCGCGAAGTCTCCCGGCAGGCCCTTCAGGCGCTCGCCGAAGGTCTCCGGCTGCGTCATGTCGAGCACCAGAACGTGCGCGCTGCCACCCGCCGCGGTGATCTCGGCGGCCAGATGCACCAGCTTCTCTTCATTGCGGGCGGCGAGCACGACGCGCGCGCCCTGCCCCGCCAGCCGCCGCGCGATCGCTTCGCCGATCCCCTGCGAAGCGCCGGTCACCAGGGCGGTCTTGCCATCCAGACGGAACATCACGCCTCCTTCTCCGCGGGTTCACTCTCTTCGCTGAGCAGCTTCCGAACCTGCTCCGGATCGGAGAGGCTGGCCGACAGGGTGCCCGTGGCGATCCGCCGGTTGAGGCCGCAGAGGACCGTGCCGGGGCCGACTTCCAGAAACACCGAAACGCCGAAGTCCGCCACCATCCGCTCCACCACCTCCACCCAGCGCACCGGGCTGTCGATCTGGCGCACCAGGGCGTCGCGCGCCGCCGCGGCCGTGGTCACCGGCGCGGCGTCGACGTTGGTCACCACCGGCACCCGGGGATCGCGGAAGTTGGCCTTGGCGAGCACCGCGGCCATCCCCTCGCGCGCCGGGCGCATGAGCGGCGAGTGGAAGGGGGCCGAGACGGCGAGCAGGGTGGCCTTGCGGGCGCCGCGCTCCTTCGCCATCGCCACCACGCGGTCGACCGCCGCCTTGTGGCCGGCGAGGACGGTCTGTCCGGGGCCGTTCAGGTTGGCCACCGCACACAGCTCGCCTTCGGCCTGCGCATCGGCGGCGAGGGCGGTCACCCCGGCGTTGTCGAGGCCGATCACCGCCGCCATGGCTCCGACTCCCACCGGCACCGCCTCCTGCATGAGCTGGCCGCGCCGGCGCACCAGGTGGAGCGCCTCGGCGAAGTCGAGCGCGCCGGCCGCCACCAGCGCCGAGTACTCGCCCAGGCTGTGGCCGGCGAAGGCCAGCGGCCGGATCTCCTCGGCGCCCGGAAACGAGGCCAGGGCGCGATGGATGGCGGTCGAGACGGTCAGCAGGGCCGGCTGGGTGTTGACGGTGAGGCCGAGCTCCTCCTCGGGACCCTCCCAGCAGATCTTGGACAGCGGGAAGCCGAGCGCCGCGTCGGCCTCCTCGAAGGTCTGGCGGGCGGCCGGCGAGATCTCAGCCCAGGCTTTACCCATGCCGGGCTTCTGGGAGCCCTGGCCGGGGAAGACGAATCCGATGTTCTTGCCAGTCAGTGCGCTCATAGGGGTCGGAAGCTTAACCGGCAGCCCTACCAACGCACAACATTGGCGCCCCAGGTGAGGCCGGCGCCGAAGGCGGAGAACAGGAGGACGTCGCCGGGCTGGATGCGGCCGTCGCGGTTGAGCTCGTCGAGCGCGATGGGGATCGACGCCGCCGAGGTGTTGCCGTAACGGTCGATGTTGACGTAGGTGTGCCCGTCGCGGATCTCCAGGCGCTGGCCGACCGCGTCGATGATGCGCTGGTTGGCCTGGTGCGGGATGAACCAGGCGACGTCGCCGTGGCCGAGGCCGCACTGGGTGAGCGCCTCGTCGCTCACCTCGGCGAGGGAGCGGACGGCGATCTTGAAGGTCTCGTTCCCCTTCATCTTGATGTAGGCGAGGCCGCTGTCGAAGAGCTTCGAGGAGACCGGGGCCTTGGAGCCGCCGCCGGGCAGGCAGATGAGATCGCCGAGCGAGCCGTCGCTGTGCAGGGCCGAGCCGATGATGCCGCGGTCTTCCTCCGCGGTCGCCTGGACGACCACCGCGCCGGCGCCGTCGCCGAAGAGGACGCAGGTGCCGCGGTCGGTCCAGTCGACGATCTTGGTCAGCACCTCGCCGCCGACCACCAGCGCGGTCTTGGCCGCGCCGCTCTCGATGAACCGCTGGGCGACGCCGAGGGCGTAGACGAAGCCGGTGCAGCCGGCCGACAGGTCGAACGAGGCGGCGCGGGTGGCGCCGACGCGGTCCTGGATCAGGTTCGCGGTCGCCGGGAACGGCGTGTCCGGGGTGACCGTGGCGCAGATGACGAGATCGACGTCCTTGCCGGCGACGCCCGCCATGTCGAGGGCCGCCTTCGCCGCGGGAATGGCGAAGGTGGAGAGCGATTCGTCCTCGCGCGCCACGCGGCGCTCGCGGATCCCGGTGCGGGAGAAGATCCATTGGTCGCTGGTGTCGACCATCCGTTCCAGGTCTGCGTTGGTCAGCACCTTGTCGGGGACGGCCCGTCCGGTGCCCGTGATACGTCCTCTCATCCGGCGGAGACCTCCTGCGCCCCCCCGAGCAGCCGTTCCTCCTGGCTGTGGAGCTCGGCGATCTTGTCGTGGATCTTGCGGTCGAGCCGCGCGCTCGAAAATTCGACGGCGCGGCGGATGGCGTTCTGGATGGCGCGGGCGTTCGACCGGCCGTGGCCGATGAAACAACCGCCGTTGACACCGAGAAGCGGCGCGGCGCCGTATTCGGAGTAGTCGGTGCGGGCGCGGAAGCGATCGAAGGCGGGCTTCGAGAGGGCGTAACCCGCCTTGGTGCGGGCGGTCCGCGTCATCTCCTCGCGCAGCATGCGGCCGAACAGCTCGGCCAGCGCCTCGGCGCTCTTGAGCACCACGTTGCCGACGAAGCCGTCGCAGACGATGACGTCCACGGTGCCGTTGAAGACGTCCCGCCCCTCGACGTTGCCGATGAAGTTGAGGCCGGAGCTCTTGAGCACCTTGAACACCTCGCGGGTGGCGTCGTTGCCCTTCCCCTCCTCCTCGCCGATCGACATCAGGCCGATGCGCGGCGACGGCGTGCCGATGACCTCCTGGGCGTAGAAGTGGCCCATGACGGCGAATTCGCGGAGGTGGATCGGCTTGGTGTCGACGTTGGCGCCGACGTCGAGGAGGACGGTGCGGCCGTGCAGGTTGGGCAGCACGGCGGCGAGGGCGGGGCGGTCGACGCCGGCCACGGTCCCGATGACCATCTTGGCGGAGATCATGGCGGCGCCGGTGTTGCCGGCGGTGACCAGGGCCTGCGCCCGGCCGTCTTTCACCAGCTCGGCGCAGAGGCGGATGGACGAGTGCCGTTTGCGGCGGATCGGGGTGATGGCGGGCTCGTCCATGCCGACGACCTCGTCAGCATGAACGATCTCGATGCGACCGTTTCCGGGGGGACCCGCATGAAAGGCATGGCCGGCCGGCCGGCTCGGTGCGAGACCGAGCCGGGACAGCTCTCTGTCGATCCGCGCCTTGTCACCGACGAGGAGAATGGACGCGCCGTCTTCTTCGGCGGCGCGCACCGCTCCCTCGACCGTGGACTGCGGCGCATGATCGCCACCCATGGCATCTACCGCGATCGGCATGCTCGCATCCCGTGAACCTCCGGAGCCGGCAGGTGCGGCAAAGGCGGAACCCCGGTGTCCCCGTATGGAGTTGGTCTACGGAGCCTCTTTGGCCTCGATGACCTGCCGGCCGCGGTAGGTGCCGCAGCTAGGGCAGGCGCGGTGCGGCAGCTTGATCTCGCCGCAGCTCGGGCAGGTCGACATGGCGGGGCGGTCCAGTGCATCGTGTGCCCGCCGCTTGTCACGGCGTGCTTTGGAATGGCGTCGTTTTGGATTCGGCATGGTCGTAAAGTCTCTCGGGACAGGGGTTCGGGGTCCTACCGGCTTCCATCCAGCCGGCTCTTCAGTGCCGCGAGCGCCGCCCATCGCGGGTCCGTCACCTGCTCTTCACAGGAACAGGTGCCGACGTTCCGGTCGGCGCCGCAGATGGGGCAGAGCCCCTGGCAGTCGGGCCGGCAGAGCGGCTTCATCGGCACGTTGAGCTGGAGCTGCTCGACCAGGATCGGGTCCGTCCGGAGAACTTCTTCCCCCAGATAGAGGACACCGAGGTCCTTCTCGTGAATCTCATGCTCGCCGCCGCCGCCGGGTCCGCGCTCCACCAGGATCATCAGCTCGACGTCGGGCGTGGAATGCTCGACGATCGGCTTCAGGCACCGGTCACAGCACAGGGTCTGATCATAGGAGAGTTTGGCGCGGAGAAAGAAACCGGGGTCGGTATGGACCACCTGCCCTTTCCACGTCACCGGTCCGAGCTCGATCAGCTCGGGCCTCTCCAGAGTCTCCGGTGAAATGCTCTGCGTCTCTTCCCAGTTGAACGGCTCGTCGCGTACCTGATCCAGCCAAATCTGCATACACTAACCTCCAACCGGGCAACCGCGAAGGCTAAGGGATGATCGCCCTGAAGTCAAATCGAGGTGTGTTCCGGTCACCGCTTCGCTGCGCCGCACCCATGGAAGCGGAGGCGGAACGAAGGGGGGGATTGGGTCGCCGCGAGGGCGATCCGCTCGCACGGGGCGAGCGGCCGCAGCAGGGTCTCCCAGTCGCGCCAGCGCTGCACCTGCCGCGCCTCCACGATCGGGATCTTCTCGAAAAACTTCCGCACCCGCGCCACCACGCGCACCGCCTGCGCCGGCCGAGCCCAGAGGCCCATCACCAGGCGCCCGGTGTTTCCGGGCGTCCCCACCAGCGAGCCGGTCTCGGGGGACATCAGGGCGGAGAGGCGCGGTGCCAGCGCCTCGGCGTGCGCCAGGCTCGCGGCATCGACGGCAACAATCTGCCATCCGGCGGCATTCCCCTTCGGCAGGCCGCCGGTGAGCAGGCCGGCGAGCCCCTGGGTCGGCACCTCCCAGCGCTTGCCGCCGGGCGGATGGAAGACGGCGCATCCGGGCACGCCGCCGAGGGAGCTCACGGCGACGCGCCCCACCTCCTCGCCTTCCCCGGTGTCGAAGAGGGCGAAGGCGGCGGCGGGGAGCGGCTTGGTCGCAGCCTCGGGCCAGCTCGGCCCCGCGACCGAGAGGAGGATCGGCGTCGCCTCGGCCGGAAAATCCGGCGCCGCGACCGCCCCCGGGCGGTCCAGGGTGACTTCGAGGTCCGCTCCCTGCCGGCGCAGCAGATAGTCGCCGGCGGGCAGCTCGCCGGCCTCCTTGTTGAGCCGGAAGAGGCCGAGGACCTCGGGAAATTTGTCTGTCGCGCCCGTCGCCGACACCGCGGAGGCACCGGCCGCGAAATCGGGTGCGTCGCCGGAGGAGACCGTCCACATCCCCTCGCGCCAGGCCACCTTCACGACGCGCTCCTCCGGACCCTCGCCGCGCAGCTCGCGGACCTCGCCGCCGGCGAGCCACGGATTGTCCGCCAGCTTGCCCGACAGCCGCGCCACGGCGGCCAGGGTCGGATAGACGCGGGCGACGAGGAAGAAGCGGTCTCCCGAGAGATCGGAGCAGGCCGCGATCTCCCGCGACGGCGGCACGGCGAAGGGGCCGAAGCCGGGGAGCACCGGCGGCGGCAGCCCACCCACGCGCGCCACCGCGGCCAGCCAATCGGCGCCGTCCTCCAGCCGATTGCGCAGGACGCCGACGTTCTGGTGCGGATACGGCACCCAGAAACAGGCGTCATAGGCGCCCGAGGCGAGCAGGCGGGCAGGCAGGCTGCCGGGCTCCGGCGCCGCCGGGCGCGCCCGCGCCGAGTACCAATAGAGGATGTGCCCGGCGAGGAGCGCCACCGCGAGGACGGCGAGCGCGGCGACGCGGAGCGCCTTCTTCCGCTTCCCCGCCGGAGGACAGCTCACCGGGCTCATCGTCCGAGCCCCCCTTCCACCAGAACATCTGCCAGCACGGCCGCCAGCTCGCCGAGGATCTCCTCGTCGTCTCCGCCCAGGTCCGCCGCCTCCGCCGCCACGGAGCCGGCGATGTCGGAGAGCACGTCCTCGGGAGGATAGGGCGCCAGCGGCGGCACGGGACGGAACGGCTCCGGCCGTTCCTCGACAGTGGCGCGCACGAAATCGGCGTACCCCTGCGCCGAGCCTTCCAGGGTGTGGTGCGCCGCGATGTGGCGGCGGGCGTTCTCGCCCATCCGCCGGCGCAGGTCCGGATCGGTGGCCAGGGCGCGGAGGGTGACGAAAAGGAGCTCCTCCTCGGTCGCGTCGAGGTCGACCTTGGCGCAGCAGCCGTCCGGGATCTCGGCGAAGGCCGCGGTGTTGCTCACCACCACCGCCTTGCCCAGGCCGAGGAGCCGGATCAGCGTGCCTGAGGTCTCGCCAGCCGACGGATAGCGCAGGTTGACCGTCACGTCGGCCGCCGCCATGTAGCGGAGGAAGGCCGCCAGGTCGGTGCGCCCCACCGGCACGACGCCCGCGGACAGCTCCGGCGTGAGAAGCTTCGCGAAGTCGTACTGCGGCGACACCTCCCCCACCAGCAGATAGAGAGCATCGGGAGCCACCTCGCGGCGCAGCCGGGCGAAGGCGCGCAGGGCGACGTCCATCCGTTTCGCCGGAGTGATGAAGCCGAACGAGGCGATCAGGAGTCCCTCCGCGGGCAGACCGAGCACGGCCCGCAACGCCTCGGGCTCCAGACCCGCCACTTCTCCCAGCTCCCCGAGACTCAGATGATGCGGCACCTTGGCGATCCGGGTGCCGGGGCGGCTCGCGAGCACCCGGTCGCGTGTGCAGTCGTTGTGCACGATGAGGCCGAGGCTGGCGTCCACCACCCGCTCGAACAGCGGATACCGCCACATGTCGAGCGGGACGCCGGTGCCGAGGCTGCGGCGGGCCATCGACTCGCCGGTGCGGCCATAGGCGTAGCGCATCTCCTCCACATAGCCGCCGAGATCACCGCGGGAGAGCGTCATGCCGCGCACCAGGTGATGGAGCATCGGCTCATGCAGCACCACGATGCCGGGGATGCGCATCAGCATCTGTGTGGCGCGGGCGTGGTACTCCGGGTTGTTGCCCATGTGGTAGAGCACCGCGTCATACCGGCCGGACTCCCAGAGCGCCGGAAACGCCTTGTCGGCGCGGACCGTGAAGCGGCTGGAAATCTCCGGATCGACCCGCACCCCCTCGTCGACGAACGGCTCCACCTCCAGATGCCGAGCGAGGACAGGCAGCAGCTCCGCGCTGTAGTCGGCGATCCCCGAACGCTGGGGGGGCAGGGGGCTGAAGTAGGCGAGGCGCATGACGCGGCGGGCCGGTGCAAGGTACCACGGCCGGCCCGCTTGCGGAGCCTACCACCAGGCGCCACTGCACCGGTTTCGCCGGCGGGTTTCTCGATCGCGGTCCTTTCTGTAGAGATGAAATGCATCTCGACCCGAAGAAAGTTGTGAGATTGGAGAGGCGTTTTCCGTCTTCTATGGGGTGTGCGGGTCTCCCGGGTGGCGACCAACGAACAAAACCCTGAAATTTCAAAGAGTTAGATCAGCAGCTCCGCGGGGCTCACGACGCCCCGGTACTTTCTCGGTCCTTTCGCCGCTGGATCTCCCACGCCGCTACGGTGATCATGATCGGGGACGGGTCCTTCCGTCAATCCGGGGGGCCGGCCTTACCGGTCAACAGCGTCCCGTGAGGGTCAGTGCGCTCCGTCTGGAGCGCGAGGAACTCGGCCGGCGTTGGAATGCCGGCTGGAACTGCCCGGCTACCAGGAGGCCGTCAGGTCAGGTGCTCTCCCGAGCCGAATGGATGAGATCGACCAAGACGTCGCCGTGACACGGCTGCGGCGGACACCAACAACCCAAGACCTTGCCCCGCAGCTCACCCAAGGCCGCGACCAGCTCCGGGCGGCAAAGCACCCATGCGCGGTACTTGGCGATCACTTGCTCGCGTGTGCCATCACGTCCAATGACATAGGGGTTGCCCCACTTCGAGGGGCGCCCAATGTAGACGTCGTACCGATCTCGCTTGCAGTGGACGACCCTGGTGGGGCCGACCGGGACGGAGGTGGTGTTGTGCTTCCCGCTGACGGTCGGTTTCGCAATCGAGGTGGTTGTGGTGCGCTGGCTGGTCATGACGGATCTCCTTTCGGGTTCGCTCCTGACGAGCCGCGACGACCCGAGGCCGGCCGGGCTGTCAAGGCCACGCGGAGCGTGCCCGCAGGGGCTTGCGCCTTGCGGCCCGGCCGGCCTCGGGTAGAAAAGCGGAGAGCAGGAGCGAACCGAAGGGAGAGAGGAGAACAACGCCGGCGCACCTCAGCCGGAGAGTGCATCCAAGGGGAAGCTCGCGGATGCTCTTCGGCCCGCGGGAGAGGCAAGACTCTCTTCCTACTTCTTGAACTCCAGATTCGGGTTACGCTGTACCCGATAGAGGAATCGAAGAATCCGGCGGGTCAAGTCAACAGTGGCCGTCTTGTGGTTGGCCGCTTCATAAAAGAGGCGCAGAGCGGCGAGCGCCCGGTCGGGGATACCCTGACTCCGGAAGACCCATACGAGGCTGGCGGCAAGGGAGCGCACTTCGGAGGTGCGACTCTTTGCAAGGAGCACGACCGCAAGCTCTAAGGTGACGAGGGCGCAGTCATAGGCGATCTCATGCCGCGCCAACTCGCGGCGGACTTGCTCCAGTCTCGACTCTGCCTCGTCATGTTGTCCGAGTCCGGAATCCACCATTCCTTCCAGCCAGACGACGCGCAGGAGGTCAAGCTCCTTGTTCTGAGCTTCGGCGACGGCCCGGATATCGCGGAGCTTCGGCTTGGCTTCCTCTGCCCTGCCCTCCAGACAGAGATTAACGAGTAGCTGGAACCGTATCCCCAGGGCAAGTCGCGGTTCCTTTTTCGAATCAACAAGAGCAGACGCGTCCTCCAGAGTGGCCGTCGAGTTCGAGAAATCGTCCAGCCCTTCGAGAACCCGGGACTTAGCATAGAGGAGACGAGAGGTCATCTCTCCCCGGTCCACGCGGAATGCCTCAGAAAGGGTCTCGAGCGCTTGGTCGAACTTTCCGTCGGCAGACTGAAGCGTAGCTTCAAGCCAGAGCACCCGCGCCTCATTGAGGAGCCCTGGATCGGCGGCAGCCCCAGCGTCCCACAGCCCCTTGCCCCGGGTCATGTCTTCCCTGGCCAGCGCCATGGTGCCCCCGACTCGGTGAGCGTTGGCGACATGGACGAGCGCGTATCCCTGAAGGCGGAAGAGCCATTCTTCGCTACCCGAGCAAAGCTCGGCGATCCGCAGGGCAAGCTCGGCGAGTCTCAATGCTTCTCCAGCGTCGCCTGCTGCCGCTTCGATGCTCTCGGCCGCCACTCGTTCGCAGAGCGCCCAGGTGCGGAAAGACTCATCCTCTTCTATGAGCGCTTCACGCTGGGACTGCGACCGAACCTTTAGACGGTCACAAAGAGCGAGCGCCTCTTCCCGCTCTTCCTCGACAAGTACCCTCTGCTGCTCTGCTGATGACCGATCTCCGAGGACGGCGGCGGTGGCCTGCTCACCAAGGGCGAGCAAGCTGGTGGCCAAGTCTCCGCCGAGGACCCGCTTCATCCTCCATCTCCCTTCCGCGGTGAGGCGGAAGGTGCGGATCGCCCTGAGCAGAAAGGGAAGAAGGAAGATAGGGAAACCGACCGCCTTAGCCGCCCGCTCGAGAACCTCGTCAGGCACGGAACGATCCCCTTGCTCGTAGGTGGATGTCTGACTCTGCGATATTTTAGCCTTTCGAGAGAACTCAGTCTGGTTCCAAAACTTTAAGTAGCGGAAAAGTACGAACGCCAGCCGTTTGTCCGGGTCACACTTGGGCGTTGCCATATCCTCACCTCGGCGACGATGCTATATATCTATTCGAGGAGTAGTCCTCACCGACTCCAGGCACTATTACAGAGGGGAACGAGCGACGGCCAACAAGGGCCGCCTCCCAAGATCTCCCCGGAAACGGAGTTCGTGATGCGCCGCATATCTCTCTTTATAGCTGCACTCCTCATCCTGCTCGCCCTCTCCCCCCGAAGTGTCAGGGCGGCAGGGGCATCGCCCCCCGAGCCAACACGCGACGCCTCAAGGGGGTGGAACCTCGAACTGCAGGTTGCTTTGGGCCAGATCGCGAATGCAGTACGGAGCGTCTTGGAAACGACAGGCTGTGCCATTGATCCACTTGGGATCTGTGCGCCAACCCTCCAGCGTGACACCGGTTGCGCCATTGACCCCGCAGGCGGCACTTGCCGCGATTGAAGTTTGATCAAGGGCGATCCGCGGGGGCAGAGGGAGCAGCGAGCTGTTCCGCCCCCGCTTCATCTTCGAGGCGAAGCTCGGGGTTATGCTGCGCCCGGTAAAGAAAGCGAAGGACACGACGGGTGAAGTCCACGGTGGCCGTCTGCCGTTTCGCCGATTCGGAAAAGAGGGAGAGCGCCGCAAGAGCACTCCCGTGGACTTGTTGGCTCCTGAAGATCCAAACCAGGTTGCCCGCGAGGGAGCACACCTCGCCGCTTCGGTTCTCCGATAGAAGAACAGCAGCAAGCTCTAAGGTTGCGAGAGCACAGTCATAGGCGATCTCCCGCTGCGCCAACTCGCGGCAGACCTGCTCAAGTCTCGACTTGGCTTCGTCATTTTGTCCGAGCCCTGACGCCACCATCCCCTCAAGCCAAACAACGCGCAAGAGATCTAGCTCCTTGTTCTGCTGCTCGGCGGCGGTCCGGATATCACGGAGCTTCGGCTTGGCTTCTGCCGGCCTCCCATCTAGGCAGAGGTTCACCAAGAGCTGGAACGATATACTGAGAGCGAGGCGGGGCTCTCTCTTCGCGTTGACGAGGAAGGAAGCTTTCTCCAGCGCAACAGCTGCCTGCCGGAGGTCTCCCATGCCTTCAAACACCCGAGCCTCTGTGTAGAGAAGAGGGGCGGCCATGCCCGGGTGATCCAACCGCATCGCCTCGGAGAGCAGTCTTCTTGCTTCGGTGAAGCGTTGATCGACGCAGCATATATTCGCCTCGATATGGAGAACCCGCGCCTCGTTAAGAAGCCCAGGATCGGCGGCAGCCCCAGCGTCCCACAGCTTCTTGCCCCGAATCATGGCCACCCTCGCTGGCGGCATATTACCGCCGACCCGGTTGGCATTGGCCACATGTGCCAGGGCGTATCCTTCAAGGCGGGAGCGCCATGCCTCGCTACCCGGGCAAAGCTCAGCAATCCGCAGCGCAAGCTCAGCGAGCTTCAGTGCCTCTCCGGCGTCACTTGCGGCCGCTTCGATGCTCTCGGCCGCTACCCGCTCGCATAGCGCCCAGGTACGGAATTTCTTTGAGTCCTCAATGAGGGCGATTCGATCTTGAACGGATCGGCGCTGGAGGCGCGTCCAGAGCGCGCCCGCCTTTTGGCGCGCTTCGAGACCTTCGGCTTCAACTGAGAGAAGAGAGAGGATGCCTCGGGCAAACCCGGTCGCCAGGCTGCCGACCTGCACCGCGACCGCTTCAATCCGCTGCTCTGACCCGGAGAGGAACGGGCGGGAACCGTAAGGAGCTCTGGCTGAGGCCCGATTGTCCTCCAGATAGCCAAGGTTCTCATCGATCCTCTCGGGGGGAATCCCCATGAACGAGAGCAGGTACTCAAGCCGTTCCCGCTTGAGAGGTTTGCGGCCCTGCTCGTAGTCGTTGATGAGGTTCGGCGAAACGCCCGAGAGCTCTCCTAGTTTCGCTTGACTTACACCAAGTCCTTCTCGAATGAACCTCAGAATGATAGCAAGGTCGGACGAAAGCTTCGTGGTCATCGGACAAAGTCTCCTTGAGTGACTTGAACCACCTCCCTAGATAGTTGCCGCTGAGCCCCTTTTTTTGACAGCGAATCTTCGTCGATCGAAATTTCATCGGTCATCACCAGGGGAAGATAGGTCTTCCTTCTTCTTGGTGAGGGCCTCACCTTCGCTACGCAGCCTACAGCGCCTTGCCTACCCTGAGCGGCATGCATCATCCCGCGCACGAGTGCTTGGATTGGTCGACGGGCAATCCAGACCGCATCCTGGAGGGCTTCTATGGGCGTTAGTCCGCAGCCGACTTTAAGGGACCACCCAACCGAAAGAACGCTACGCCGGTTCGTCCTCGGGACGACCTCGCCGGCCGAGAACCGGGCCATCGTCGTCCACCTGCTGAGGAGGTGCGACCGCTGTTCGGGGGTGGTCGCTGAGGTGTGCGGGGGACGCGCGCGGCCGATTGTCCTGTCGAAGGTGGCGCAATGAGGCCGCGGCGCCGAACGAGGGGCGCGGCCGGTCGGGAGACCGTCACGGAGGCCATCTTGAGGGTCGACAGCCGGCGGTATGCGGAGGCGAAGCTGGCCTATGGCTACGCCCTGGCTGAGCTTTGGGCCGTGCCTCCGGACAGAGGCTCGATCGCTGCTCATACTGCGGTAGTGCTCAGCAAGATGCTCGAATGCCAAGAAGCTTTCAGGGCTATGAAAACCCACGATGCCTTGCTCTTGCTGCAAACTGACTTGGCTCCGGAGGACAGGAGAACGGCGGAATCGCTCTACCGGAAGCTACTGAAGAAGCTTGACCGGCTCACCATGCTGGGGCTGGAGTTTCGAGCCGACCGGGTTGTCTACAGCGCGCTCGTCCTGGCCGGCCGGCGGCGGAGCGGCGGCCTTGGCGATTGACGGCACAGTAGAGCACAGCGTCCTTCTCGATCTGGTCGCCGACCTGCCGGCCGGGCAGGAGACGATTTTGTTGCACGTCGTCGAATGCGAGAGTTGCCGCGCGGAGGTCGTGCGGTGGTTCGGCCCCGCGCGTCAGGAGGCCGAGCAGGACTGCACGCTCGCCGAGCGGATGCAGGACTTGGTCGCCGCGGGCCTGCCGGCCGTGGCGCGACGGGTGCAAGCCACGCCGGAGGCCGAGGCGTTGGCCGCTAGGCTGACGGGGTTGGCGCCTGCAGCGCAGGCGGCGGCGCTGGGCGACCCTCACTACCACTCGGCCGGTATCCTGGAGGCCCTTTTGCAGCAGGCGGCCGCGGCGCAACGGGAAGACCCCGCGCGGTCTGTCTCCCTGGCCATCCTGGCCAACCGGCTTGCCCCCCTGTGCAACGACCGCGAACTTGCCCCAGGGGACGCGATTTTCGCGCAAGCCCGGGCAAGCATTCTGGCGGGCGGCTCTCATCGCCTGCTCGGCGGTTGGGCGGAGGCTGAGCAGTGCCTGAGCCTGGCGGGTGGCGCGCTCCTCCACTTCCCGCAAATACTCCCGGAGAAAGTCATCTGGTGGTGCCAGTTGGGCCTTTTACGCTGGGAGCAGGGCAAGCTCGACGAGGCCGAACCGCTGCTGCGCCAGGCAGCGCGGTGCGCCGGCGAGCTTTTGCTGCGCGACCGGGAGGGCGCCCTGCACGTGTTGCTCGGCCTCTTGTGCCTGGAGAGAGGCGAGACGGAGAGGGCGGTGCGGCTTTTTCAAGCCGGCCGGGTGGCGCTGGCCGACGCTCCAGATCATCACCCATGGCTGTTCCTGCGGGCCGGTCTCAGCTTCGCCATCTGCCTGGCCGAGAGCAACGACCACACCCTGGCACGGCGGGTGTTCCAGGAAACGTTGCAGCACTACCCGCTGGCCGGCGAGGCGGAGCGAGTGCGGCTGCTCCGGCTCGAAGGCAAGCTCACCGCGCGGCTCGGCCGGCCGGCGGAAGGGGCGTCCCTGCTCGCGCGGGCGTGGCGGCACCTGCTCGCCGAAAACAGCCTGGGCGAGGCCGCGGTGTGTTTCCTCGATCTCGCTGAAGCGATGGCGGATGCGAAGCAGGGAGCGGAGGTGCCCGCTCTGCTCCGGGAGATGCGGGCGGCTCTCGCCGCCTCGGGCGGCGAACCGCGCACGGACTTCCAGGACCGGATGGGAATCTACACCACGGCGATCTGCAACACCGGCCCGAGGTTGAGGAAGAGCGTTGCCGCGACGGCTGTCTCCGGCCTGCGCTGGCTGTTTCGCTCGCGCGGCCACCGGGTCGAGGCGCTTCCGTATGCATGAGGCCGGCCGGGAGGAGATTGAAGCCCGAATCGCTCGCCTGCTCGACTGCTACCGGGAGGGGGATCAGCGGGGCGTGGGTGTCTGGTTTTCCCGATCGTTCGAGCCGGTGCTCGTGTCGAAGGATCAACGGTCCGAGGTCTTTTTGTGCCGCTGTGCGGTCTTTGTCTTTGCCCCTCCTGTTGCACGGGAGTGGCTGACGCGAGGGCGTACCCTGGCGAGAAGCTACAACCTCGGCGACGAAGAGGCGCCTCTCCTTGCGAACCTCGGACTCGTGCATCTGGAGTTGGGAGAGCTGGCGCGGGCCTACGAATGCCTCAACAAAAGCCTGCACAGCTTGGAAGGCTCAGCACGCGCGGTGGTCCTGAACAACCTGGCCCTCGTCGTGGCGCAGTCCGATCGGCCGAAAGCCCTCCAACTCCTGGCTTCGGCCCTCTGCCGCGCCGCGCGGCGTCATGCCGCAGCCATCCTCTCGAATCAGATGGTCCTTGAAATGGAAGGCGCCCCCCTCCGTCCGCCCGACTTCGAGCCCTTGGCGAAGACGGCGGCCGAGGACTGCGCCGTCCCCATTTTTGACCTGGTGCGCTGGAACAACGTCCGCGCGCTTCTCGAAGCGGGACGGCCGGAGAGCGCCTTGGACGAAGCCAAGGCACGGCGGCCCCAGGAAAGAGAATTTCGCGACGGCCCCCTCGGGTTGGGACGCTGGGGCAACCTGCACCAGGAAATTCTGCAAACGTTGAACCTGAGCGTGCCCGCGCGCCTTGCCGCCCAGGCGGCAGCGCTGACGCAGAGCGCGGAGCCGCATGCGTGGCTCTACCGGAGACCCTGGGCGCTCGCTCCGATCCCGCTCGACACGCCGTCCGGCGGCCAGGGGGCGGAATGAATGGCGGTCGCCAAGGACGGCATGTTTGCGAACCTCGGACCGGCTCTTCTCCGTCTCCGGAAGCTTCGTGGCAAATCACAGGCCGAGGTCGCTCAGGACGCGCTGACCGGCAAGAGCCAGCTCTCGAAATACGAGACCGGCAAGGAGCTGCCGAAGCTCGATTCCCTGGAGCGCGTGCTCGCCGTCCTGGAAGTCAGCTCGCTGGAGTTCTTCTACACGCTCCACCTCATGGACGGCGATGCGGAGAGCCCACCGGCAAGGGATCGTTCCGGGGACGTCACCGCGAGATTCGAACGGCTCATGAGCCATCTTCTCGACCTGCACCGGCGGATCGTCCTGGAGACGAGCCGGCAGGGCGAGACATCCGGGGAGAAGGAATGAGATGAGACATCTGGAGATTGCCGATATCGCGAAGCTATTGTCCGATGGTTCCCTGTCCGCGGAAAGCTGCCGGCATTTTGCCGAGGTCTGCCCGGTTTGCGGCGAACGGCTCGCCGAGGTCGAGGCGCTCATGAAGCGCTTCCGGCATTGGGACGCTGAAACCGTTGTGCGCGAAGGCCCCCCTGCCGCCGATCTGCTCGACGCCCTTCTGGGCGCGGGAGAGGACCTCGAAGCTTGGACCTCTCTGGTGCAGCAGGAAGACGCGGAATTCCAGACCTGGGGCGTCGCCTGGGTTGCCTTGGAGAGGGCGCAAAGCTTGATCGCGGAGGATGCCACGCGAGGGCAAGCCCGAAATCTTGCCCTTCTCGCGGCGACGATCGCGGCGCACCTGGGCGCCTCCTACAACCTCGATTCAATCGCCGACCTCAAGGCGCTCGCTCACGCCACCGCGGCGGCGGCCGGCCCTTCCGGAGCAGCCCTCGATACGCTGCGGCAAGTGGCGGCGGCTATGGCAGCCTTGGATCAGGGCACGGGGGATCCAACCGTCGCAGAGGACGTGCTGAGCCTCCTGGCGCAGATCTTCCGAAAGGCAACGGAGTGAGGGAAGATTGTGCTGGTTGTCTGCGAGCCCAAGCTTGAGACTCAGTCCCTCAGCTTGGCCCTATGGAGCATCCAAGCGGAGATCTATCGAGAAGCCATGGCCTGCGCAGTGCCGCCCGCGGATTTGGAGGACATCCTCTGGACGGCACTGCTCGCGGTGCCCGAGGGACTCACCGGATGCGCCCTGGAGAGGCGGCTCCTCGCCGAGGTGCGCCAAGCCCTGGCGGCTTGGCGGGCCACGGTGGCCCTGTGGGATCGGCGGAGCGAGGAATTCATGAGGGCAATGGAAGAGGGCGGCATCATCGCCAGGGACAAGAGACCGAAGCGGAAAAAGAGGTGGAGATGAGGCCGGCATACCACCTGGCGTGGCATCAGCTTTTTATCCCGGGCATGGTCAGCGGGACGGTCCCTCTCTGCTACGTCCTCATTCCGGCCGGCACGCCGCGAGCGCTTGGCCTGTTCACGGTGGAGGTGATCACGGACAGTGGCCGGTCGAAGGAGAGATTCAAAGTCAACCCGCTTCAGCTTGTGTCTCCGCGAGACCCGAGGCTGCCGGCAGGCGGCACTGAGGCGATCTACTGTTCCAGGGAGAAGGCGCTTGTCGCGCGGATGCTCGAACGTGCGGGAGCGGCAGGCTCGCTCCCCGAGATCGTGCCGACGAGCTGTCCGCCTCCCTGGTCTCGCCTGTCCATTCCCGAATTCGACCGCCAGACGCTCTGGCGGGCAGGAGGTGCGTTGTGATCGAGGGCGAGGATGCCGCATGTTGACGGGTGATCTGGCAAGCCAGTTGGGTTTGAGCGTCGATGTCCTCCTTCGGGCAGCCCGGGCGGTTGAGGTCGAGAAGCGCTGCGGGCGTTTCTGGTGGACGGCCGAAACGATCGAGTTTCTGAAACAAGAGCTGGAACGATTGGCCGAGGGCCGGAAGCTCAAAGCTCTGTATCCTCGCACTGCCGAGGTGGCCTCTCGCCTTGGCGTTCGCGAGGACGATCTTCGCCGGCTGATCCACCAGCACGGTCTTCTGGTCGAAAAGAACAAGGGAGGGAAGGTGTACCAGTGGACAGAAGAGGTGATCGCCTCGGCCAAGGCTCTCCTCGACGATCTGGCAAGCCGGCCTCCGAAGCCGGAAGTCCCTCGGCCTTCCGGATTGACCTCGAAAGAGTTGGCAGCCCGTCTCCGGATAGAGTACGCGAGCTTGCTCGCGTTCGCGCGTGCGACCCAGGAGAGTGGTATTTTGCTCCAGCCAGTTCGCTACAAGGGAGCCCTCTACTGGCGGGAAGAGGACGTGCTCATCCTCGAAGAGGCTCTCCAGAAGACTCTGGCAAGACCCGACTTGAGACAGGCTCGCGAAGCTCGGGCGCAAAGAACCCGGCTCGCGCGGCTCCGAGCGCATGCGGAGGCTCTTGCAGATGCCATTGACGAGGACGAGGACCTCCCAGTGGGCGAGATGGAGGAGCATGTCACACAGATCTTGACTCTGTGCGGAGAGATCGAAGAAGCGAGCACCCTCTCTCTCACTTTCATCAGCACACTGCCTGCCGAAGGTTGGACGCTACGACACCCCATCTCCGTCTGGGTGCGCAAGGTGACCGCAGGTTTCGAAGCGGTCCCCGTGGACTTCGACCTCCGAACGGTAGGGAAGACGAGGAAAGGAGCCGTCCAGCTCCTCCGCCATGCTCTCTGTTCAAAGCATCAGGAGCTTGCCCTGGACTCCTCGCAGGACGCCGCAACCTGGAGCGCCCTCCAGCAGCTCTTCGTGCCGGCAGGGTGACGCACTCGGAGCAGTACTACACAACGCGCGCGGGACACCGGTCGACAGGCTTCGAAGGCCCGTCAGGGCCTCTTCGCCGGAGGCGTCTGAAACCTTTCTCTTGCGGTTGAAAGGGGCAGGCCGCCCCTCAGGCCGCCCCTCAGGCGGCCTCGTGGCGGATCTTGCGGCGGAGGAAGCGGAGGGAGGCTACGACGAAGTGGACTCCGGTACGGGTTTCGCCCTCGGCGGTTTCGAATTCGTACTCCTCGCGGCGGCCGGTGACCTCGATCTGATCTCCCTTGCGAGCCTGGAAGGCCTCGGGGCTGGGGTCCCAGAGAATCAGGTCGTGCCAGCGGGTGACGGGGCCGGAGGCGGTGCGCTCGTGAGTGGCCAGTGAGAGCTTCATGTAGGTCCGGGATGGGACGTGGACCTCGATCTCCTCCTCGCCGTCGATGACCTTGTTGTGGACGGTCTTGGTATAAGTGCGCTCGCGGGTGGTGCGGGTCTCGCGGTCTTTGCCGAGGAAGCCGATCAAGGTGGTCGTGGGGTTGCTCATGTCCGTTGCTCCTTTCCGGGTTGTCGTTTGTGCAGCCACGGGCAGAGCGGAAAGGCCAGAGGTCCAGGCGCTCCAAGGTGCCGGCTCCTGGGCCGGCTGGAGGACGCACGTCCGGAAACTTGGAGACAAAGCCTGGCCCTGGTCTAGCCTGATCCGGGGTCTGAACAACCGGCAATCCCGGAAGGGCACGGACGGCCCATCCCCACGGCTTTTCCGTCCGCTTCCCGGAAGACCGCGGAGACCGGGCCGACGCGGCCGCGGCGATCAGACCGGCGGGTTCAAGCTTTGTCGAACGGCGGGAGCACGTCGGGTTTGGGCGCGCCCTACCAAGCCATGAAGTCGCGGAGCGAGCTCCAGGAGCCCCCCGCTCCCAGGACCAGGTGGTCGGCCAATCGGATGCCGAGGATCTGGGCGGCGTCGGCCAGGTTTTTGGTGAACGCCATGTCATCGAAGCTAGGGCTCGGGTCGCCGCTCGGATGGGTGTGAAAGACGAGGACGTCGGCGGCCCCGACGAGGAGAGCCTGCTTGAGGATCTCGCGGGGCTCGGCTTTGATGCTGTCCAGGGTTCCGCGGTAGATCTCGGTGTCGCGGAGAAGTGCGCCGGAGTTGCTGAGAAAGAGAGCTCCGAGGATCTCTTGATCGCGGACGGCATAGCGCAGAGCGAGGTAGCGAGCCACGTCCTCTGGACGGCGGAGAGAATCGATTCGTGGGATGCGTTCCGCAGCAAGGCGGCAGGCGAGCTCCTGGGCGGCAAGAAACCGAAAGCGGTGCAGGGGACTCAAGGAGGAGGAGGCCCAGGGGCCGCCGGAAAAGAGCCGGAGGAGCTGGCGTTGGTGGAGCTCCAGCAGATGGCGGGCACTCTCCACCTCGATGCCAAGGAGGGCCACGAGAAGCTCCTGGTCGGTCAACGCTGCGGCGCCGCCGCGCAAGATCCGCTCCTCCAGTGCGTGCTCGGCAGGCTCCCTCCTGAAACCCCAACCGGTCCATGCCTCGTTGCCTGAAACCTCCGTGATCGCTTCCATGATCTCTCCTTTCCGAGAGGCCCGTGAGGGCCTCTTCGCCGGAGGCTTCCCGATCCTTCTCTCTTCCGCTGCTTTGGAGGGCGAGGGGGCCGCCCGCCCGGAGCGGGCTCCAGGAAGGCTGCCGGTCATCGCTCCGTAGCGGTGAAAAGAGCCGGTGCTGTGCGGGCGATTTTTCTTCGGATGTACAGGAGGTAGTCGGGATCGAGCGGTTCTTCGAGCAACTCGTCGATGATCGGCGCGAAGTAGTGGAGGGAGGCGATGGGCGCGAGGCGCCGGGCGGTGCTTCTTGATGTTCGTCGAGCGACCGCCAAAAGGACCGCTGCCTGGACGGTCTCCAACGGGACTTGGCGGTCGAAGAGAGTGGACGCGAGCTGGCAGCCGATGGTTTGGCGGACCCTCAAGGCACCTGGAACGTTCCGGTAGAGATCGAGGACTCGCTCGACATAGTGCCTGCGATCAGCGGCCGGCCGGTGATCGCTCTCGCGACTTCTGGGCATCGTGTGAGGCATCGGAGGGACTCCTTCGCGAAGGCGGAAAAGCGAGATGGCGATCCCGCCAGGAGGCCCCGCCTGGGGCCTCTTCGCCGAAAGGCGTCCGAACCCTCTTTGGCAGTTGGGTGGGCGGCTGGAACAACCGGCGGCCCGGAGGAAGGGAGAACCCTTCCTCCGAGCCTGCGGAAGAGGCCCGGAGGGCTTGCTCAGAAGGGGATCTCGTCGGCGCTGAGCGGCTCAGACGCGACCGGCTCGCTCGGGCGGCTCTTGGACGAGGTGCGGCGGGTCGACTTGGCTTTGCGCCGGCTGGCGGCCGTGGGAGCGGCAGGGCGGGTGGTTTCCGGTGCCGGAGCGGGGCGCTTCGGCTGGATCTCGGAGGCAGTCACGATCAGCTCGCGGATGCTCTTCGTCTCACCGTCCTTGAGGTAGGTGCGCTCCCGGAAGAAGCCGGTCACCTTGAGGCGGTCCCCCTTGTGGCAACCGGCGAGATGCTCCTCGAAGTCCACCAGGCGGTGCCAGCGAGTGATCTCCTTGCCGTCCTCGTTCCGGCCGTTCACAGCCAGGCTCGCGGTGTGGATCTGGCGCTCGTCAGTGGTGTGCTCCTGGACGACGACCTCGTCCTTGGCGATGTCGTAGCGCTCCTGGCTGACGGTGCGGCCCTTGAGGGTGCGGGTCTCGGGGTCGGCTCCCAGGTTGCCGAAGACGGTGATCTGAGGGGTGCGCTGGCTGTTCATGATGTTGCTCTCCCTTTCTGGTTTAGGTGCTGCTCCTGACGGGACGCGGGGACCCGAGGGAGAAGAGGGCGGGCTGTCAAGGCCGCGCAGAGCGCGCCCGGAGGGGCTTGCGCCTTGCGGCCCGGCCGCCCTCGGGTACGAAAGCGGAAGGCAGGAGCGGGGCCGGGACCAGGGAAGGAGAGCAGGCAGCGGGAGCCGGCGCGGCGAGGATCATGTCCGGCTCGACCTGGGAGGGCTCTGGGAAACGAGACCAAGGGCGGCTCAGGGTTCCAGGGACGTTCGGCGATCTCAAGGAGGACGAGGGTCCGGGAAAAACATCACCGGCGGACCGGCGGTCACAACAGCGGGTTGCCTGCGGCAGAGATTTGGACGAGGCGCGGCTTGAATTCTCTGCCTGGTAGGCTTCGACGGACTCTTGGCGGACAAGGGGGAACGTTTGAAGGGAACGGGTCCGGGAGCGCTGCCGGAAAAGGCGAGGAGAGGGGAGTTTCGAGGAAAGAGACCGGCCGGGTGTTCAGCCGTTGGGGTCGACGCCCTGGCTGAACTGAAAGAGTCCCTTCATGCTCTGGCGGCGCGCTTCTCTCTCCAGCCAGATCAGAGTCCAACCAGCGACCAGACCACCGGAGCAGACCTGGCTCAGAAGCTTTCCTCGAAGAGAGGGCGACTTTACCTCCGTCCCTCGAGCGCCCGGTACACCGCCTGGCCGAGGGACAAGGCGGTCCCGAGCGCGGCCGTTTCGTCGGCGGAGGCGCCGGCTGCTTCGAGGGCGGCTTGCAGGTCGAGGCCGTCCACCTGCAGCGAGGCGGTCGTCTTCCGGGCGATCAGCTCGAAGGTGACCTGCTGCGCCGTGCCGGCGTAGAACGGAGTCTCGATCGTCACCGGCCGGGTCTGCCCGATCCGGTGGAGCCGGCCGTTGGCCTGGCGGTAGGTGGTCGTCGACAGGTCGAGCTCATACCAGAGGCCGGCCGAAAACGAGACGAGGTTGTTGAGGCCGGTGCGCACGGCGTTGGGATTGACGAGCAGGACCTGGACTCCCTTGGCGAGGACGTTCTGATCGATCCAGGCCTCGCGCCGGGCGGTGGGGACCTTCTTCGCGTCGAGCCAGGCGACTTTGGGCGTGATCGTCTTGAGAAGCCCGACAAGCCGGGCCGGCAGAGCGGCCGTTCCGGTGTGCCGCAGAAAGATCAGGACCTTCTCGCCCTTGCCGAGAAGCTCAGTGACGCGGGTGAGGAGCCAGGTTTCCTTGGGAGTCCGCCAGGCTGCGGGGAAAGCTTTGCCCGTGGTGATCAGCTCCTCGTCGAGGAGGGCGGGGTAACGAATCTCGAAGGGCGGCTGATCGTCCGTGGCCCGGTCCAGATAGGACGGCAGCTCGACCAGGGCTCCCAGGAGCCGGCCGGCGCGCTCCTTGTCGAAGCGGTCAGAACGGATGCGGCGAAGCAGCTCCTCCTGAAGCCGGTTGTACTCAGCGAGCAACTCGTCGGCCAGCGGATCGCCGGCCGGCCGCTGGATGGGCACCGGGGTCTCGGTGAGCGGCGGCAGCTCGACGTCGAGGTCGTCCTTGTGGACGAGAGCGGCCAGCGGGAGGAGGTGGCGGAAGATGAAGGGCGGCATGAGGCCCGGCGCCTCTCCGATCGTCTGGCAGCCGATTTCGCGGTCGGTGTGGCGGCCCATCTCCCTCTGTCCGGCCGCTTTGTCGGCCGGAACGAGGACCTTGCGGAAGCCGTAGCGGGCCACGAACGCGGCTCGGTCGTCGCGTCCGAACTCCGAGCGGAAGATCGGTGACAGAGCCCAGAAGTTGGGGAAAAGCGAGCTCGCATAGCCGCCCATGAGGCTACCGGTCAGAGCGAGCGTCGGCACGCCGGGAAGGCCGCTCAAGCGGTGCGCGGCCTTGGCCTGGGCCGAGCCGGCGTTGTTGTATTCATGGGCCTCGTCGATGACAAGGAGAGAGAAATCGCGGGCATGGCGCCGCCGAATGAGCTGAGCCAGCGGATAGCGGCGGGGCTCCGGGATGGCTTGAAAGAGAGGCTCTCCGCAGGGCTGGCTTTCCTCCCAGACCGCGGTCTGGTGGAGGGACTCGAGGACCCGTAGCATCTCGGAGTCGCGGAGCTCACTTTGGTCGGCCGGCTCATCCTCGTCCTCAGAGCGGGCTTCGAGAGTCATGACCGCGGTTTGAATCCAGCCGGTCGGCCCCCAGTAGGAAGGAGCTTCGCCGTCGACGAGAGCGCGGAGGACCGTCAGGGACCGCCGCGCGGTGCCAAGAGCCGTGTCGAGGCGGATCAACAGGCGGCAGAGCGAGTCGATCGGCTGGCGGTCCTCGTGCTCTTCGGCGTGGTAGAGCGTCTCGATCTCCCGCACGACGGCGTCGTGAAAGTCGAGGAGCCGTGCCTCATTGACCGGGAGAGCCCTGCCACCATCTCGCAGAGCAACGATCCTGCGCCGGAGCGCCGGAGCGGTGATGAGGTCCGCGATGAGCGGATTGCCGGGGAAGGCCATGGCCAGCAAGGCGGCGAGAGTCCGGGCGAGACGGGCCGCAAGATTGCGCGGCCGGCGCAGGACTGCCTGGCACCGCAGACGCCGGGAGACGTTGGTCTCGGGGGGCGTCTCGATCGCGGAGCCGCACCGGGGGCAGCGCTCCTCGACTCCTCGGTGGCCGTGGCCGAGCTTCGCGGTCTCGCGGCTCAAGACGTAAATCTGGGCCGGCCGGGCGAGATCGCCGGCGGTCTCGACGATCTGGACCTTGAAGTCGGGGACCACGGCCGCGGCCTGGTCGCTCCAGCTCTTGAGAAGGTGAGGCGGGGCGACGATGAGCGTCTTCTCGACGCGAGGAAGGCGGCCAGTCCCTCCCAGGCGGCGGATCTCAGCGGTCGTCGCTGCGTGGTGCGCGGGCGAGAGAGCGGCGGCGATCGTCAGAGCCATCGTGCTCTTGCCGGTGCCCACCTCGGCGACGAGGAAGGGGTTGAAGCCGCGGGCGAGGAGCTTCAACGCAGCCTGGACGGCGTGCGCCTGCGCCCGGAAGGGTTTGCGCGCAAGGGCCGGCAGGGCGATCTCGTGCTCGCTCCGGTGCGGATCGTGGAGAGCTGGAAATTGGTCACGGAGCAGGCCGGCCAGGGAGCGGTCGTAGTTGACGATGAGATCGGCGGCGTTCCAGCCCGCCACGTCGTCGCCGCCGTTGGGGATCGTGCCCGGCTCCAGGCGGTGGAAGGTGTAGTCGTCGAGGCGCAGAACCGTGAGGCAGAGGCTCGGCCGTTCGATCTCGACGGTGGCCACGACGTCGCCCTCGCCGTTGACGCGCTCGGAGACCGGGACGAGCTCGCGGTGGAAGACCCCCTTGGCGAGGAGTGCCGGATGGCGGGGCTGGTTGGGTTCGAGGCGATGGCCGTTGAACATGCCGGCCGCAAGAGCGAGAGCGATGTGCACAGGCTTGGGTGGCATGGCGGTCTCGAAGCGGGCGCCGAGGAGCTCACGCGCGGAGAAGGAAGTGCCCACCGGAACGTCCTTCCAAGGCCGGAAAGCCTCGACGGCGCCGGTCAGATCGAAGGGAGCGAAGGCATAGTTGATCGAGTAGTACGGCTCGGGATCGACCGTGAAGGGGTCCGGGCATCGCTCCGGCAGGACCGGAAGAGAGTCAGAGTCGCGAGACCACTCGACGATCGTGCGGGCGAACGTGGCGGTCGTGAGCGGCTTTGCCGCTCGGCGGCCGACGAGGAGGACCTGGCGGAACGCCTGGTACTCGGGATCGGGGAGCCGCCAAGCCCGGAGATCGAGGAACTCCCGCGCGAGAAAGTCCGCCGACGCCTCCAGTGCGTAGCCGGGGACCAGAAAGAAGAGATATCCAGCGCCGGGGCAGAGATGCTGCGCGAAGCGAACGAGGAAGCGGTGCTCAAGGCGTCCGAACTCGCGATCCTGATCGTAGGGCGGGTTCAAGTAGAGGACGGTGGCGCCCCCTTCGTCGGGGACCTGAGCGCAGAGCCGGAAGGCGTCGCCCTGGAGACCGAAGTCGGTGTTGGGAAGGAGCGACCTTCGGAGAGCCCAAGCGCGTTCAGCTTCGAGCTCACAGGCGCGGATCACCGTGTCGTAGCCCCACGGTCCGGCCGGAGAAGGGCAACCGTCCGGCGAGTAGCTCTCGACCCAGAGGCGGCGGAGCGTGAGGATGGCGGTGCCGTCGCCGGCGCAGGGATCGACGAGGACCGAGCGGCCCTGGGGCTCAGGCCACCGCAAGATCGAGGCAAAGCTGGACAGGAGCCTGGACGGGGTAGGAAAGTAACCGGCCACTTGCTGCGATGCGGGTCTTGCCACGGCGGATCTCCTCCTGGTGATAGAGCTGCGTCTGTTCGATGAGAAAGTCGGCGAGCGCGGACTGTCCGACGCTCAACGCGACAGGAGCGTCGAGGCCGCAGGCCTCCGCTCCTCGCCCAGCCAGAACCGCCCTCCCTCCCCTGCTTCCGGACAGCTCGTAAAGCAAGCCGGCCGCGCAAGCGGCGCGGTAGACCTGGAGATGGAAGCGGAGGTCGTGGACGAGCGGAAGAGGCGTTCGACGGTCGAGGTAGGCGCAGAAAAGCGCGGCACGAGCCGCATCCTGTGCCTCGTCTCCGAATTCGAAAACCAGGCTCTGGGCTTGCTCGGTGATCCACCAACGGGGAGGCGCGAAGACGAAGCGGACAACGTCGTCCTCCTGGGTCACCGGCTCGAGATGGAAAAGTGACGGGATGTAGGCGACCGTGACGACTCCGCCCGGGACTTTCTGGAAGCTCCACCGATGAGGCCCGCGCTTGGGGATCTCCAGGGCGTCGTTCGTGGTGCCTGCCTTGCGTCCGGCGCGGAAGTTGGCGGTAAAGGGGTTGGACTCACGGTCGGTTCCGGCGTAGGCGATCCAGACCGGCCGGAAGGCCGAGCCGTTGCCTCCGGGCTCCCAGAGCGGATTGGCGGTGAGAAAGCCCAGGAGCTGAACGGAAAACGTGTGGGTCTTGGCCTCCGGGTTCTTCTTGGGCTCGGATCGGATGGTGAGAGTCGAGAAGTCCATGCACCCCTCGCGGCGCTCGCGGCGGCGACCGGCCGGAGTGGATCTCCGCCGTCGTTGTTCCGCCCGAGAGGCCCGCCAGGGCCTCTTCGCCAAGGGCGCTTCCATCCTTCTCTTTTGCTGTTGGGGGGTGGGCGTGGATGGACCGGTTCAAATGGGGCGTGGCTCCTCTCCGCTGGGCCGCGGTGGCCCAGCTCTCCGGTCTGGCTGCCGCGCCCCGTCGGAGCCCGCCTTGAGCGGGCCTCAGCGACGGCCTCAAACGCTGCCGGATGAAGGGACCTCCAGCATCTCGCCCGTGAGCGCCGTGGAGCGCTCTGCCCGGCGCCGGCACTGCGCAATGTGCCCGGCCACCTGACGCTGATTGGCGCTCCAAAACCCGCAGAGGTGGCAAGCGGAGTGTCGGGGAGCGGGTGAAGCGGCGTTCGAAGCGACGCTGGCAGCGTTCGGAGCGGCGCTCGCGGCGCTCGAAGCGTCGGCAGGAGCGACGCTCAGACCGCTGGGAGCGCTTTCGACCTGCGCTCGGAGCGCATCGCGTTGCGCTTCGAGGTCGCTGATGCGGCCGAGGAGGTGCGCTTCATAGCGTTCGGCAAGGCCCGATCCCTCAGAGACGACATCGGCCCACAGACATCCGCAGACGCAGAGCGTCGACAGGAGTCCCAGGCCGGCGCTCCAGGCGGCCTCGGTCCACCGCGAGCCCAGGATCACCCAGAGAGGAGCGGCTTCAAGACCCGAGAGCGACAGCGGGACGATGAGAGCGTTCAAGAGGACGGTGATGGCAACCCAGACCACGGCCAGGCCGCTATGGCGCCGGCTGACGACAGCGCTTCCAATGTAGACCTCGGCGAGCCCGACGAGGACGGAGAGCGCCGCCGAGCTCGTCCAGAGGAGTGCCGCGCGGGTCTCGGGAGCGACCTGCTGGCGATCGGCAGCGACGATGACGAGACCGAGCCGCGGTACGAAGTGCAGGGATGGGAAGGAGGGAGATCCAGTGACCTGGACGGTTCACGAGTGTCCTTTCCGGCGCGGCGCGGACCGATAGGGAATCTTCTCGGCCGTCCATCGCCAGGAGGCCCGTGAGGGACTCTTCGCCGGAGGCTCATCAACCGTCTCTCTGACCTGTCGGGTGGGAGGGGGAGCGTCAGGGATCGCAGCAGAATCCCCGGAGCCGGGACGGCGAGGAGATTGGAGCGGAGAGCCCGACCTCGGCGCAGCCGGGGGGACGCCCCCTGCCCCTGCCCCTGCCCCTGCCGCGCCTGAGTCGGAGGTGGTCTCATCGTCACCGGCAAGGTAGTCCGATCGCGGCCCGCTGCCTCGCTCGCCAGCGCTCTGGAGCGCGCCGCCTGGCCCTGGCAGTGCGTAGTGTGGCCGGCCACCTGGCTCTGGTCGGCGCTCCAATAGCCGAAGAAGCGGCAGGTGGAGTCGCGGGGAGCGGTCTGAGCGGCGCTCATAGCGCTCGGGACTTGCGCTCAGCAGCGCGCTGGCTTCCGCTTCAAGCGCATCGTGCTGCGCTTCGATGTCGCTGATGCGGCCGAGCAGGTGCGCTTCATAGCGCTCGGCTAGGCCGGAGCCCTCGCGGACATCGGCCCAGAGCATCCGCAGACGCACAGAGTCGAGAGCAGGCCAAGCCCAGCGCTCCACGCGACCTCGAGCAGCGCAAGCCCAAGATATTCCACAGAGGCGCTCCAATCCGGAGCGGGAGAGCGGGACGATGAGCGCGCTTCAGGAGGACGGCGATCGCGACCCAGACGGCGGCCAATCCTCCGTGACGCCGGCTGACCACGGAGCTCTCCTCGTAGACCTCGGCGAGTCCGACGAGCACGAACGCTTGGGAGTCGAGCGCGCCAATCGAGGAACCGGAGCGCGCTGGCGACGAGGAGCCGTGGTCTGCGAGCGCGCTGGCCGCAAAGCGAAGCGCGTCCGAGCGCCGCCGAGCGCGCCGCCGTGCGAGGCCGGGATAGCCTTCAGCCCCAAAGGCGTCTGCGTGCCGTTGATCGGCGCATACAGCAGGTACGAGAGCTTCTCGTCAGGATGCAGCGCCGAGGCGATCAGGTCGACATGAGCGCACCGAGGAGTAGCGCCGCGGTGGATGACATCGCTCCTCTCCCGTCGAAGGCCGCATCGGCGACCACGACGCCCGCAGTGACCCCCGAGAATCCACCGAGTCGTCCGCCTTCTCCGTCGCGTAACGTCTCACCCGTCGTGAGTGGTGCCGCTTCGATGACGAGGTCCCGCGGATCGGAATTCCGCGGGCCAAGGGAGGCCTCGGGAGCAAAGTGGGGGGCCGGTGGATCTTCACAGGCCCTGACGCGGTGCGTTGCTTGCGGGAGATGCCGCGGCCGGCAGGTTCCGAGGACTTGACGGTGCCCGGCAGCGACCCCGGCCGGCCGCACTACAGCCACAACGACGGTTTTGCCCAGGTCTTGCGCGCCGCGGGCCTGCCACAAATGCCGGTCAAAGCGCTACGCCACGGCTTTACTACCCACTCGGGGGAGTGATCGCCCCGGAGCACCGGGCGCAGTTGATGCGCCATCGCGGGCGCCCGATGACTGCAACACGGTCTATCTCCACCAGCACGGGCCGGACCTGGCGCGCCCTGGGCGCGGCTTCATCTCGTCGAGCCGCTCGGGTTCTTCCTGGACGAGCGCGAGGTGCGGCGGGCCGGCCTCGATTACTGGTCGCGGGTCGATCCGCGCATCTGGCGCTCCTGGGCGGAGCTCGAGGAACGGATCTCGGATCTCGGCGAGCCCTATTTCTTCAGCACCGAGGGGACGCGGAGCTTCTGGGACGTCCAATATCCGGAACGGACCGTGCTGGTGTTCGGCAAGGAGAGCGTCGGGCTCGCTCCCGAGATCCGCGAGCGGTGGCGCGACCGGATGGTCTCCATCCCCATGCTCGACCCCGAGATCCGTTCGCTCAATCTGTCGACGAGTGTGGCTCTGGCGCTGTGGGAGGTGCTGCGCCAGAGGAGGGCGGCGGCGGATCCCCCGGAAAACCAGCAAACATAGGCTAGGGCACGCAGGCGGTCACCTGCACGTCATCGATGTACCAGCCGTCGTCTACCACCAAGCAGTCCGTGAATACCGTGAATGCGATGTGGACTGAGTGGCCGGCGCAGCCGCCTCCCTCTCCAGTAACCACGTTGCAGACCGCGTCCAGGTCCACTATTGTGTTGGACCAGGTACGCAACTCGCCGGTGAAGAGATGGATGTTCTTGATGCCGTCGGGGTGCGCCGGACAGAGGAAGGAGTCGTCCGTTACCCGGCCGCTGTACCCGAACCCCGAGATCGAGGAGTCGGGGATGAACTTGTAGCTCTGGCCGTCGAGCGACACCGCGATCAGGCCGCCGTCCGCTCCGTTCTCGAAGTCGAACTCGTGCCAGAAGGAGAGCCGCACCTTGGTCGCTCCTGACGGCACCGCCACGCCCGCGCTCCCGCCGGGCTGGGCAAAGGAGTAGTTGTCGTTGGTGTAGGGACTCGTGCACGTCTCCTCACCGCCAAAGCGGAACACCTTCAAGCCGCTGTGCGACTTGCAGTTCCGTACTCCTCGCCAGTCGGCCGTGTTGGTCGTGTTGCCAAAGGTACCCACCACCCAGCCGGCCAGGCCGCTCGCGTTCTCGAAGGACTCACTGTAAAGGGCGGTGTTCGTGCAGTTCCCGTTTTCGGCCGTTGCCGAGGCTTGGTTCGAAGCGACCGACTCGCAGCCGGCCACCACTGCGCGCACCACGTAGTAGTAGGTCGTGCCACCGACCAGGCCGGTGTTCGCATAGGAGATCACCGACCCGGAAACCGTGGCGATCCGGAAGAACAGCCCGTCGCTCGCCGTGGACCGGTAGATCCGATACTCCTGGGCTCCGGCCGCCGAGCTCCAGGTCAAGTCGATCCGGTTGCTGGCGTTGACCATGGCCCGCAGATCGGTCGGTGCCGCGGGGGGCACGCAGTTGCCCGGCGGGTCCAGCAGGGCCGCGGTCCAGATCTGCTCTTTCCCCCCCAGCCGACGATCGGTCCATATCGGGAAGAACGTGCCTGCGTAGCCGGATAGGCCGTTGTAGTCGCCATACTGGTTTTTGGCGTCCGCGGACAAAGCTGTTTCGTCGGTCGCCTGCGAGGTCACCCTGAAGGGCGTGCTCCAGGTCACCCCATTGTCAGCGGAAGACTGATACCAAACGTTCGTCTTCGTCCGCGCTTCGCCGACCGTGTCGTAGTAGATGGCCGCCAATCTCCCGGTGGCCTCGTCCACGGTCATGGCTTGGTTGAGCTGATCGTTCTTGCCCGGCTGGTTGCTGAGCATCCGCTTCGCGCTCCATGTGGCGCCGCCGTCGGTGGAGCGTGTGAACCAGATGCGAGTCTTGCAGGAGGATGAGATGCTGCTCCCCGGCTCATTGCTCGTTGCACGGCACCCGGTCGCGCCCGACAGGTCGGTCCAGGCGACATAAACCAAGTCCCTGGTGGCCGTCTTGTAGGTCGCCGCCGAGACGTAAAGGAGCGCTCGCCGCCTATCCATGGCGGGGATACCGATGTGATAGCTGTCAAAGGTGGAGGCGATCGCCTTCGGCTTCGACCAAGTCTGGCCGCCGTTCGTCGATTTGATCATGTAGATCTTGCGGCTGCCGGTATCCGGCCAGAAGCCGAAGACCATGCCGGCGCCATTGGTCTTGATGTCAGCCCCGATTCCGGTGCCCGTGGTCTCGGAGCCGCTTACCTTGATCGGCTTCCCCCAGTTGCCATTCCGCTGCTTGCGGTTCACATAGACCGGCCGGCCGTTGTGCCAGATGGCATACAGGGTGTCAACATATGGCGAGGTCGAGCTGTGATCGATCCAGGCCATCTGCTTGTCGGCTGCGGTTTGGCTGCCCGTGATGGTGCTGTCGAACACCCACGTGGCGCCATTGTCGGTTGACCGGTAGAGGCGCAGGCGCAGGTTCGGGTTTGAGGAACCGGTGATGCCGATCGTGGTCGACCAAGCCGTCCCGTCTGAAGTCCAGTCCACGGTGGGATTAGATTGGAGGACGTCAGAGACGAGCGGCAGAGTTGTCTCGCCCCAAGTCTGGCCGCCGTCGCTTGAGTGGTACTCGGCCTGCTGCCCCGATCCCTTGATGTTGTTCGAGGCGGCGATAACCTGGGACGGATCCCGGAAATTGATGCGGATGTCCGACTCACTGCGGATGGACAACTGACTCGAGATCTGCCGTTCGGACGTGCCGATCGTCACTTGGCGGCTCATCGGAGGGACGTCCGGCTCGGTGAAGCCCGGCAGCAGATCCTGGTGCGAGAGCATCCACTCGTGGATCTCTTTGAGGACATGCGGATAACCGCCCGTCGGGTCGTCTGCCCGGTATTCCAGGTCCGGATGTTGCTTGCGCCACAGCACGCGCAGCCAGGGGGGGACCGGGATCGTATCGCTCGCCTCCGCGGGCCGGAGCAGGTGGAAGTCCTGGTTTTCCTGGATCAGCCGCTGGAGCGCGCTTCCGGAGACGACGCGGTCGGCTTCGAGCTGGCGATCGAAGGACGGCCAAGCGAAGGTCTCGGTGTCCTGTTGGGTATCCTGAGATCGTGCGGCGCTGGCGGTAAGGCTGAGTGCCAGGAACAGAGACCAGATCAAAGACCGCTTGCACATAGTTCAGCCTCGTAAAATTTGAGAATCTTTGAAGCAATCATATCACGATTGACTTGTCAACTGCGGCGCGACCGGCTGGTCGCCATCCCATGCTCGACCCCGAGATCCGCTCGCTCAATCTGTCGACGAGTGTGGCCTTAGCGCTGTGGGAGGTGCTGCGCCAGAGGAGGGCGGCGGCAGATCCGGAGGCCAGGTGATCCGGACCAGACTGCCGCTCGTCTGGACGAGGACTCCTTTCAAGGTCGCGGTGAAGCCTTCGGCCTCGATCTTGACCGTCTCGCCGTCCCGGGTCCCCTTGGGCTCGGCGCTCAAGCCGGTGAGAGTGAGGACGCGGACGCCTTCGAACAGCGGGTGACGGCCGGCGCCCTCGGTGAGCGCGTCGCGGTTGAGCACCTCGATCGTTCCCCGTTCGTTGCTGAGCTGGAGAAGCCGTTTGTGGAGGACTTCCACCCCGCCGAGCGACTCTACGTTCAAGGGATCGAAGCCCTGGAGCCCGAGCGGATGGGCACCGGCTTCGATCACCAGGCGCACGCCGGGACGAGCGAAGAAGGCGGCGCGGGAGCCCTCGCGGGCGACGTCTTCGCTTGCGACCGTGCCCTCCTCTCGCTGTGAGCCCTTCCTCTTGCTCTTCGGGGGGCGGGCTCCGACAAGAAAGCTCGGGAGTCGAGCGCGCCAATCGACGGACTGGAGCGCGCTGGCGACGGGGAGCCGTGTGGTCTGCGAGCGCGCTGGCCGCAGAACGAAGCGCGTCCGAGCACGGCCGAGCGCGCAGGAGAGAGGCTCGGCGCAGAAACCCGCATTGGGAGCGAAGCGCACTGCCGAGCGCGCTGGAGGCGGAGTCGGCTCAATTCCCCGCCGAGCGGGGGAGCGTCGAGCGCCTCCGGGGGCAAGAGCGGGCCTGCATTCGCCGCCAGGCGGCATCAGGCCAACCGGCAGTACCTGTCGAGGTCTGATCGGCAACGCTGGCCTCTTGGAGCTCGCCAGCCGCCCCGTCGGCTGGCGGTCGGTGGCGCCCTTGGGCGCCACCCAAGCGTTTCGGTTTACCGAAACACAGCTTGCTACTGACCTAACCGGGGGGAGCCGGGAGCGTAGGCGAACCGGACTGCGGAGCGTCAGCGGAGCGACTGCAAAGCGGGGGACCGGGAGCACAGCGAGCCGGCCTTCGGAGCGTGGTGGAGCAACTCCGAGCCCGGAGGAGAGGGAGAGCGGAGGGAGCCGGACTGCCGAGCGTCAGCGGAGCGACCGCAAGGCGGTGCTGCCGGGGGCCGCAGCGAGCCCGGCCTGCGGAGCGCAGTGGAGCAACTCCGAACCCAGAGGAGCCGGAGAACGGAGCGAACCGGACTCCGGGGCGATCGTCGCGGGAAGCCAAATGCGCAGTCCGGCCCGGCCGTCCTCGATCGGTCTTGACTAACTTAAGACTAGCCTGAGACTAACCTGGCTGTCCGTCTCGGCCCTCGCGCCGGCCTGGATTGGTGCTCTCGTCGATGCGGGATGGAGTCCTCGCCCGCTGGCACGGTCCCTCCTTGCCTATTCGGAGGACGAGGACATCATCATCCCGCGCGAGTTGAGGTGGGGTCGTGTCGTGCCGGAGAGGGCCGGCGCTGGTGCGCGCTCTGAGCGGACGTCAGTCCGCTGCGCCGAGGCGCTGAGCGCGCTGCCAGCGCGCGGGGGATGGAGGGCAGCGCCCTGGGCCAGGACGCTGAGCGTGCTACCAGCGCGCTGGAATAGTGGTCAGCGCGCTACGCCAGGGAGCTGAGCGCGCTCCCAGCGCGCTGAGGGTAGTGAGCAGCGCGCTACGCCGCGCTCCATCGATGTTCGAGCGGTTGCCAGCGCGCTCGCTCCGGACTACGGAGCGCAGAGAAGCGATCGCGAGGAGGGGGAACCGTGAGCGGAGCGAACCGCCGGGAGGCGTCGCGAGCCTGCGGAAGGTGCAGCGGGGAAAGGGAGGTCTCGTCACCCTTCGGGCGGCGGCGACCCTGCCGGCGCCGCGTCTGTGATCGAGAGGCCGGCGTTGCCCACGAAGCGCGCCCAGCACTCCGGACAGCGCGCGACGTGCCCGAGGAGAGCACGCACTTCCTCGGTGACGCTCGGGTGCTCGCGGTCGCGGGCGTGGCGGTGGACGTCCGCGAGGGCTGCGACGCAGCGCACCGTCGTCGTCGCGACATCGCTTTCGCCGCCGCGGTTGCCGGCGGCGCGGCCGAGCCGCGCAAGCTCGTAGGGAAGGTCCCTCGCCGGCAGCGCAGGCATATGGTCGACGCTGTCGAAGTAGGTCATGGCGAAAAGGCCGACGCCCGCCTCCGGCCCGAATAGAGAGGAGCCGAGGTAGAGCCGCCAACCGAAGGCATGCATCCAGATCAGGACGAGGTAGTTGGCGGCATCGACCGCCTTGGCGGCGCGCTCGTGATGGGCGGCGCCGTCCTTGAGCATTCCGGCCGTCGCATCCCCCGCGGCCCCGAGGAGAGTCAGAAACCCGCCTTCGGTCCAGCGCGGGTGAAGGCACCTTTTGCTGCGGAAGCGGAGCATCATGGCCTGGAAGAAGGCGAGGTCGTTCGGGCGGTTGATCATGTTCACCTCCGTGGCCGTAGCGCGACATGGGGATGGGAGGGCTTGACGATGAGGGCCGAAGGCGTGGCCTCGATCCGCAGGTCTGGGTAGAGACCGACGATTTTCTTGAGGTGTCCGAGGACGACCTCCCGGAACCGCCTCTCGCGCTTGATCTCGGTGCCCACCTGGCGGTGGAGCAGGTACCAGGGCACAGGCACCGGGACGCGCACGGTCGCGGCCTTCCAGGCGAGCCACATGTAGAGGTCGAGGGCGACCGGCGCCCGCAGGGCGTGGAGGGCGCGCATGCGGACGGGGACGGGAGAGCGGCGCGCCCACTCGGCAAACTCTTCGCCGAGCTCGACCGAGGAGGGGATGAGGAGCCTTCCGTCGAATTTGTCCGCCTTCCAGAGGCGAATCCCCGAGCCGATGCCGAGCGGGCCGACGATCTCTTTCTTCTCCTCGTCGTCCCATTCGACGTAGAGGGCGGAGGTAAAGAGGCGGAGGACCTGGGTCTTGACCCGGCCGACCGTGCCATTCCTGCCGCCGGTGACGGCGAGCCCAAGGCGCTTGAAAAAGGCGCTCATCGAGTGGCCGAGCTCGATCGTGCGGCTGCCGGTGCGCACGCATTCGCTGGTGACATAGACGATCAGGAGGCGGGGAATCCGGCCGTAGGGCAGACCCTGAGGGCTCATGATCTTGAGGGAAAGCCGGCCATTGGATGGGGGCTCCCAGAGGAGCCCGGGCTGTTTCGAGGCGGGCAGGGACACCTGGACGAGCGGCCAGGGGACGAAGCCCATGTGATCGTTCGAGTCTCCGGCCGCCCAGAGCTCCTGGGCGGCCACGGCGAGCTTGAGACTCTCCATCGCTCTGCCTTACTGCACGGGCAAGACGACGTCGGTGGAAGGGCCGCTCAGGCCGGAGTAGTTGAGGGCGCGGAGGCGGAGGGACACCGTGCCGGTGAAGGGCGGGAGAGGGAGGACCTCCCCGCCGGGCCGAACGGCGCCGGCGATGCGCTCGACGCCGGCCTGGACGGTGTAGGCGAGGTAGCCCACGAGACCGCTTTGCGGGCTCGTGACGCTCACGTTGTACCCCCAGCGCAGCCCTGTTCCCGGCGGATCGTTGGGCCCTGGCGGCACGACGCCGGAGGCGAGCGCGCGGATGCCGGCAGGCGTCTGCGGCGGCGAGCCGGGAGAGACGATGAAGACGTCGCCTCCACCACCCCAGACGATGCTCCCGTCGGAGCCGACGAGGCCGACGCGGGGCCGGACGTAGACGGCGGTCGGATAGATGTGGCCGTTCAAGGGGACGGTGCTTCTCTGGTCCTCGCGGCCGTCACCATCCCAGTCGTAGGCGAAGGCAGCAAAGCTGCCGGCGGTCGCGAGATCCATCCACACCGGAACGCCGGCCGGGAAGATGCACGACCCGAGAGCGCAGAGATGGGGCGAGTAGGCGACGACCGAGCGGGGCGCCGCGGCGGAGAGGAAGTAGCCGGAGACGTCGAGGACGAGGTCGACGCGGGCGCCGGCAGGGAGGCCGGCGCGGACGCGGAGCGTCCCGGTGCCGTCCGCCGAGAGGGGGAAGAGGCCACCGACGGCGCGCACCTGGGCCGCGGCGAAGGAGACCGTCGCCGTCTCGCCCGCCGTCATGTCACCGGGCAGGACCTGGAGGTACCCGGGGCTTGAGCCGGGGACGGCGGTGACATTCCCGGCGATCGCGACGGCCGCGGCGGACACGCCGCATCGGCCGGCGACCGGAACGGTGAGCCCCGCTCCTCCGCCGACGATGCCGGAGGAGCTCCGCGTGTCGACGACGCGGCACGGAGAGAGGGTGTAGAAGTCACCTGCGCTCTGCGGAGCGAGGACGTCGAGCGTTGCCGGCGCAGAGGCTGCCGTGCCGGCGGCATTGCGTGCTGAGACGGTAACGAAGTAGCGGCCGGTCGGCACGGCCGCGACCCAATGGGTGAGCGCTCCGGCGGTCGCGCCGACCAGGGCGCCCCTGGAGTCGAGGATGGTCCAGTCGTAGGAGATCGGTGGCCGTCCCTCGGCGGAGGCCGAGAGGACGACGGCAAGGTTTTGGGCGACCGAGAGTGGCGACAGAGTGGCCGTCGCCTGCGCGGGTCGCGGGTCTTTGACCTCGACCACCTTGCTCACCGTCGAGCAGCGGCCGAGGGCGTCGCAGACGGTGAGCGTGACCGTTTTCGATCCGGGTGATCCAAAGACGACGTTCACGCTTGCGTTCTGCGTGGGCTCTACATCTGCGCCGCGGGCGTTCGCCGCGGCGAGCACCGCGAGGGTTGTCAGGACGAGGAGACGTCTCCGCATGGTTCCCTCCGAGGGGATGGAGGGGCCGGCTCCCGCAGGATGCGAGAGCCGGCCCGCCACCGCTCTAGGCCGTCGCGAGGCGCCGCCGGTGGCGGAGGACCGCACAGGCGGCGAGGGTGAGGAGAACGACGAAGAGAGCGGCCCCCAGGCCCCCCAGAGTCGGGATGGAGACGACGGACAGCCCGCGGCCGACCGGCGTTGCGGTCGGATCGAGAGGCTCTGGTGTGTCGGGATCGTCGGAGACGGTGGCATCGGCGTCCGCGGCGAGAAGGTCGGTTTGGCTCTCCACCTGGCGGACGTTGCGTGTGACGCGCGAGACGAGGAGGCGATAGCGGACGACGGCGGAAGCACCGGCCGGGAGCAGACCCAGGTCGACCTCGACCGCCGTGTCGGAGACGCCGTTGCCGGCGACGACGCTCCCCTGCTGGGTCGACACCGTCCCGGGGACGAGGCTCAGGAAGGAGTCCCACCGCGGCCGCGCGACGACGCCGCGGACGTCTCCGGTGCCGACGTTGGTGATGGTGAGGGTGTACTCGATGACGTCGCTGTTTTCAGCCAGCCCATCGGAGTTGCTGTCGTGGACGAGCGCATCGACGAGGGTCGCGGCGAGCCTCCGGGACAGTGGCGTCGTGGCGTCGCCGCACGCGGTGCGGCCGGCGTCGTCTTTCGCGCAGGCGACGTTGGCGATCTGGACGACGCCTGCCGGGAGCGGCGTGAGGGCAGTGACGGCAAAGTCGACCGCGTGCGAGTCACCGGCAGCCAGGGCGCCGAGTGGGAAGCTGCAGGTGGAGCCTGCGGTCGTCCCGGTGCAGGTCCAGCCGGGCGAGCTCGCGGCGCTGGTGAAGGTCGAGCCGGTGGGCACGGTCTCGGAGAGCGTCACGCCTCGGGCGTCCTGGTCGCCGGTGTTCCTGGCCGTCAGGTGGAACACCATGAGGAGACCGGCGGAAAGTGGCGCTCCGGAGTAGGTCTTGGCGAGCGAGAGCACCGGGCCGCCGGCAAGAGGGGTCGTGACCATGGCGCAGACGGAGGGCGGCGCCGCGGGTGCGAGCCGGACGCACGCCGTGTTGAGAAGCTCGACGAGCCCTGCGGGCCAGGGCAGGTCTCCCTGGACGGCAAAGGCGCGGCTGATCCCGCTCCCTGCACCGAGCGGGCCGACGGTGAGCGTGCAGGCGGCGCCGGCCGAGCCGGCGGCAGGCACGCAGGTCCAGCCGGGTGAGCTTTGGGCGGGCACGAAGGTGGTCGCAGCCGGGACGACTTCGGTCAAGACGACACCGGCGGCATCCTGGTCGCCGTCATTACGTGCGGACAAGGTATAGGTGAGGAGCCGGCCGGCCGTCGCGGTCGACTGATCGGCGATCTTCGCAATACTCAAGGTGACCGTCCCCTGGGCAGGGATGGTGATCGAGCCGCAGGCGCCGGCCGGTGGTACGCCGGGGAAGCTCGCGCAGGCGGTGTTGGCGATCGTGGTCACGCCCGCGGGCAGGGGTGTGACGATGCGGACCGCGAAGGCGACATGGATCGTCGAGCCGCCTCCCGGCACGGTGCCGAGGGCATAGGAGCAGGCGGATCCTGGTCCCCCACTGCCGGCGCAGGTCCATCCTGCGGCGCTTGCGGCGGGAGCGAAGCTCGTATTGACGGGGACGGACTCGGAGAGCTGGACGGAGGCGGCGTCCTGCGAGCCGGTGTTCTGGACCGTGAGGTCGTAGACGACGACCGATCCCGGGATCGCGGTGCCGGATTTGAGGCTCTTGGTCACGACGAGCGACGGCGTTCCGGTCGTCGGAATGGTGATCGTGTCGCAGACGCCTTGCTGGCCCGTGACGCAGGCGGTGTTCGAGACGGCGGTCACGCCAGCGGGGAGCGGATTGTCGATCTGGACGGCAAAGAGGGTGACGATCGATCCTCCGCCACCCAGGATGGTGCCGAGAGTCTTCGCGCAGATCGCGCCGGCCTGGCCGCCGCCGGGGCAGCTCCAGCCGGGCGTGCTGCTCCCCGGCAGGAAGACCGTGTTGGCGGGAACGGTGTCGTTGATGACGATGGGAGCCGCGTCCTGGTCGCCGCTGTTGATCACGGTGATGGCATAGACGAGAGGGCCGCCGGGGGCGCCGGAGCCGGAAGAGAGGGTCTTGCGGAGAGAGAGCCGGGGCGAGGCGACGACGGGCGTCGTCACGGTGCTGCAATTGTTGCCGGCCGGATCGCCTGGCGTCGTCGTCGCCGCGCAGGCGGTGTTCGGAATGCTCGCGAGCGATGAAGGCACGACGGGGAGGATCGTCACGGCGAAATCGCGCGCGGCGCTCTGTCCGTGGGCCAGGGTGCCCAGGGCGAGCGTGCAGGCGGTGCCTTGGGGGGCGCCGTCGGCGCAGGACCAGCCGGTCGAGCTCGCGGCGGCCGAGAAGCGCGTCGAGACCGGAACGGTTTCGGTCATGGTGACGCCCGCGGCGTCTTGCTCGCCGGCGTTGGTCGTGGTCAGTGTGTAGATGAGCGGGGTGCCGGGCTTGCCGGTGCCACTCTTGAGGGTTTTGATCAACCCGAGGTCAGGCGGCGTGTAGAGGACGGGCGTCGTGTCGGAGGCGGTGTTGTTGGCGGGATTGGCGTCGGTCACGTTATGGGAGACGGTGACGGTGTTCGAGACTTGCGAGACGTTCCGCGGGATGTTGGGATCGACGGTGACGGCGAAGACCTTGGCGCCGTTGCCGCCGGCACCGACGAAGCCGACCGCGTAGGTGCAGTTCGAACCCGCTCCCCCTGCCGCACAGCTCCAGCCCGCCGAGCTGGCAGCGGCGTTGAACGTGGTGTTTGCAGGAACGGTCTCGGTCAAGACGACGCCGCTCGCGGAGCCGCTGCTGGCGTTCGTGTAGGCGAGCGTGTAGGGGACGACACCTCCGGGGTGGATCGAGATGCCGCCGTCGGTCTTGGTGACGGCCATGTCGACGGGCGGTGGCAGAGGGCAGCCGGTCGAGGTGATGCCAAAACCTTGGCCGATGACGGTTGCGGCGCTTGGAGAGGTCTGTTGAACGGTCGCGAAGACCCCGGGAGAGCCGCCGGCCTGTGCATAGAAGGGGCCGGAGACGTCGATCGAGAAGGAGTAGGAGTCAAGGGGCGGGCCGCCGACCGAGCAGAGGTAGTTGACGATGGCCTGGGCATCGGTCAAACCGAGACCCGAGACGACGTTCAAGGTGCATGCTCCGGCCGTGGGGGGATTGAGCGCCACAGTTCGGCCCTGGTACGTCCAGTTGGCGGTGCCGGCGGTGGGTACGGTCACCAGTCCTGAAATCGGCACTCCCGTGGTTTGGCGGGCCTCCGATACGGTGATCCGGAAGCGGACGACCTCTCCACAATCGAGCCGGCCGTTGGGAATGGTGTCCTGCCAGTCGATCATCTGGACACTCACAACCGGGTCGGCCCATGCACGGGCTGCCACAGTCGTAAAGAGAATCAGTGCAAGTGCTGCCCACCTCGACGCGCTACGCATACAGAAACCTCCGCTTCGTTATTCTTCAAGTAGTTGAAATGTGACGCGCCCGCCGGCTCCTGAAAGGAGCGCGCGGAGCGTCACGAGGGCTTGTTCGATGGCGTCTGCTTCGCCGCCGTTGCCGCTGCTCGCTTCGAGCGCGGTGACGATCGGCTGGAGCCAGCTTCTCCGGAGAGTGACGACCTCACTCCGGCGGCTGGTGGCGGATTGGGGCGAGGTCTCCTTGTCGGCCCGCCCTTGTTTGGCCTGTTTGGCGAGAAAGATGCGTCCGAGCGCTTGGGCCAGGTCCTCCGCTCTTTTTGCGAGGGCCTCCTGCTTCTCCACGGGCAGCTTTGCGAAGAGGGCGACCGCCTCGGGGTCGGCAAGGAGGCCTTTTTCAAGAAGCGCGCGGGCGGTTGGGTTTTCGCTGGCGATCCGCACGACCCGGCGCGCGTGGGAGAGCTTGACTTCGGCCGCACCCTTGGGCTGAGCCATGTAGCGGCGGGCGAACTCCGCGGAGGTGAGGCCGGTCTGTTGCAGAGCCTCGACGAGGGCCTGCGACCGCTCGTAGAGAGTCAGGCCGGTCCGCCCTTCGTTTTCGGCGATTTGAAGCAGAGACCTGAGAGGATCTGCAACAACCTCCTTGGGAACGACCGGAATCACCTGGTACCCCTGATAGCGGTTCCAGCGCTCGTCATCGTCTTTCTCCTTGAGCCTCCGCTCCCGGAGGAGCTGGAATGCCCTGTAGCGTCGTTCTCCAGCACGGACGAGAAAGGTCGCGCCGCCGCCTTCGGCGGGTTGGATTTCGGCGGTGATCGCCTGTTCGAGGCCATGCGCGAAGATGAGATCGGCGAGCTCTTCGAGCTCGGCCGGGTCGATGTGCTTCCTGGGCTGCGGTCGCAGCCCGATCGCGGTGAGAGGGACGCGGCGTACGAGGCCCTCCTCGTCGAGGCCGGCCAGGTCGACAGGAACCGGCCGAGGCGCCGGCAGGGCGGTCTCGCCGGCGGTCCGGACGTCGGGGTCGGTCTCTAAAGCTCCGCTCTTCCGGCTCTTCTTGGGCATGGTTGCGATCTCCTCTGGGCAAAGCAGTGGCTGGAGCGCCGCTGTTTTTACGCAGAGATGTTACGCGCGGCGAAAACTACCGACAACAAATTTTCTTATGACGTAGTAAGAATGTGCCTGGCCGTTCTAGACTCCCTCTGACGGTAAACTGAGACCTTCGGGCACTACGACCTTGAGGGCCGTGCCGGCGGGAACGAAAATGCTGGGACGGACAGCGGCGGCCGACTCCATGAGACGGCTGCCGGCGTCGCTCAGCCGTTGGGCTCCGCCTGCGGCGGCGAGCTCCTGCCAACTGAGCCCTGTTGTGGTGCCGTTGCGGGGTTGAGCGGCCTGGGCGGCTGCGCCGATCAGGGAGAGGGCGAGAGCGCGACCGAAGATGATGCCGCTGTGGTAATTGATGGCGCCGCGGACGCCGGCCGAGCCGTCAGCGCCCGAGGCGGCGAGACCGCTGACGACGATCTCGTGTCCGCTGGGGCCGACCAGACGTTGCCAGAGAATGCCGAGAGTCTCATTGCCGAGCTCGGTCGTGCTTCCCATACGTCCGACGAGCCGGCTCCCCGCGGGGATCAAGACGCGCCGGCCGTCGCGAAGATCGCGCGTGACAACCGCGGTGATGGGGGCTTGCCCGTCGCTCGTGGCGGCGGTCGAGAGGCGCGCTTCAAGGATGCGGCCGGCAGAGAGCATGGGCCGGCCGGCGGCCGTCAAGGCGGCTCGCCGGTCGGGAGTGGAGTGGGTCTCCCCCGCGGCGGCGCGCGCCTGGGCGGCAGTCGCCCCCTCGAGGAGCCGGCGGACCGCATCGGGCATTGGCGGCATTGGCGGAGGGGACGCGCCGCCGAGATCGGCGGTCGCGCGCGCCGAAGGCACGCCGCCGGAGGAGGTGGGTCGCATGCTAGCCAGGAGGGCGGCGTCGAGCATCTCGCCGCGGAGCTCGGCGAGAGTCCTCTTGGGCGGCGCGGCGGCGTGGGTACCGGGGCGCGCCGGGCGCTCGTCCCCCACGGCAGGCGCGAGCGCTTCGGCCGGGGTCTCGCGGCGCGCGGCGACGTCGTCGCCGTCGCCGGCACCGAGCGCTGAAGAACGCGGATCGAAGTCTCTCGGCGGAGGCATGCCGGAGCCGAAGGGACGGTCGGCGCGAGGAGCTTCGGCGTCGCGCCGCGGTCCGAGAAGCGTCGTCAAGTCAGGCGGCGCGGGCTCGTCACGCTCGCGCGCCTGGCCGGGTCGTTGCTGGAGGAAAGAGGGTTTCGCTTCGCGTTCGTCGCCGTGGGGAGTGGCCGCCTCCTGGACGCTCCGCGACGGGATTCGCGAGATGAGCAGGCCAATCGAGAGGAAGAAAAACGCTGCGCACGCAAGCAGCAGCGCAATCGGTGCGAGGCGCAGGCGTTTGACCGGGCCTCCCGTCGTCTCGCCGTGTTCGTCGGTGACGCCTTTCACGGCCGCGCCTCCCCGTCGTCGTCGACGCGGAGAATGATGGTGCGGTCGGCATCGCCCGGTCCGCTCACCAGGACGAGCTTGTTGCTGACCTTGCCGACGATGAGGACGTTGCCGGCGCTCCGCTGGTCGACCGGGCCGGCCTTGCCGTCACCGCCGACCTCGTAGGCGACGGGATAGTCCTGGCCGCGGAGCTTTCCCAGGTAGAGATAGGTTTCGGTGCCGTCGTCGTAGACGCGCAACGGGCGGACGCCTTTCTTGGCAGGCTCGATCCGATACCCGAAGTGCAGGGCCTCGACGCTCTGCGCGCGGGTCGGCGCCGGGCTCGTCTGCGTGGCCCATCGACGGACGAGGTCCTGGGGGTAGTAGAAGCCGAGGAGAGTCGAGACCTCGCCCTCGGGAGCTTCGGGACCCTTGGGGCACGGTGCTGAGGCGAGCGCCAGGTCGTAGACCCGGCGGTCGGTGACGACGAGGGCGTTGGTCCGGATGTCGCAGATCTTGGGACGGACGGCGACCAGGCCTGTGCCCGCCTCGGCGACGATCTCCCAGCGGACGGAGTCGCCGACCAGGGTCGTGTGTGGCGTTTCTCCGGGCTCGAGCAAGATTGCGCAGACCCGGAGGGGGGCACAGACGATCTCGGGTCGCTCGTAGCCGAACGGGACGCGGACGACACCCGCCTCCTTGATCCTGCCCGGCGCGGTGCCGGCTGCGATCGTCTGCGCGGCCTGGTCGAGTGCGCTTAAGGGCGGGGCGGAAGAAACCTCTGCGGCTGCCTGCGCCGCGAGCACGAAGACGCTCGCGGCGGTGAAGGCCAAGGCCGCCTTGAGGACGGGGTTACCTCTCAGAAAAGTCATGTCGGATCTCTCCTCGGATGAGCTACGGTTTGTGATCGGACGGCCCAGACAGGCGGGACCATCCCAACTGGGTGATGTAGACGCCCGCGGGGTTCCTGCGGATCTCATCGAGCGTTTTCGGCGGATCGCTTTTGACCGAGACGATGGCCTCCCAGCGCTCGGAATCGCCGGCCCGGCCGTTGTCGGCGTTCTCGTAGCGCCACTCGTCCCACTGCACCTTCCAGGTACTGCTGCCGGCTTTCTCGTTTTGGGCAGGGATTCGGAGGACGCTCAGGATCTCGACGGCGCGCTGAAAGCGGGTCGCAAGGATGCGGGGATCGTGGAGCGGGTCGCTCAAGTAGGCGGTCAAAAACGTCCGGACGCCGGCATAGAGATCGCGTGCCGGGATGTGGGCGTAGGCGTCGTCGAGAGCGTTTTTCTGGGCGAGAGGATCGCGATAGATGACGCGCACGTTGGCAATGAAGCGCTGGACCTCGGCCATGACGACGCGGTCGGCGACGGTTGAGACTTCCTTGGCCGGCCCCCACGCAACGGCGAGACCGTGGCGGTCGACTTCGACGACGTAGGGAGTGATGCGGGAGCGCGAGGCGACGCCGACGTAGGCGACGAAGATTCCGCCGGCCAAGACGAGAGCGGCGAAGGCGCAGAGACGCCACCAGTCCCGCTGTGTCGCCATGTCCCCATAGAGGGACCAGTGCCTCGTCTCGCCGGCGGTTTCGAGTCCGCCGCCGATTGGCCGGGGCGCCGCCGCACGGCGGCGGAAGGTCTCCCAGGGTGCGAGCTTCACCGGGAGCTCCTCATCGCGTCGCGCCATCCGAAGAACGAGGAGGAGCTGGTCAGGACGCTCGCGATCTCGTTCGGGAGCGAGAGGGTGATCCAGGCGAAGGCGATGGCTCCCCCGCAGACCTGGAGAAGAGGTGCCAGGCCCTGGCTGGGGTCGTAGTGATCGAGAGAATCGATCCAACTGTAGGTGAACCGTTCGCCCAGGCCGACGAGGATCTGCAGGATGAAGACCTGGATCGCGGTTCGGAAGACGAGCAGGATGCTGTTTTCGGCCAGGCCGGCGAAGATGCGATTGGCGCCGAAGGGGAGGAAGACGATGCCCGCGCCGACGATGATGTAGCCCTTGAGGAGCACTTCGAGCAGGCGCGCGGCGACGAGCGCGAAAGCGAGGAGGATGACGAGCGCGGCCCCGACGGAGAAGAGACTTCCGATGCTGAGGAGGGCCCAGCCGGAGGTGATCCCGGCGCCAAGGATGGCGGAGGAGAGGAGGATTCCGCGGTCCAGGATGAGCGACGGGCTCACGGCGTCGGTTCCCGAGATCGTGGCGCCCATCTTCTGGAAGGTCGAAAAGATGGACGAGACGAGGAGCGGATAGAGGGTGAGACCGGCGGCGACCAGTCCGACGAGCATCACGCGGCGGCAGAGCTCGGAGACCGCCTCGCCGAGGCCCCACTCCCGGCGCATCGAGGCGAGAAGCCACGTGATGCCCATGAGTGCCAAGTCGAGCGCAAGGAGCGGCGCGTAGAAGGAGCGCGCATAGCTCGAGGCGGCGGGATACCAGGTTTGCGAGGCGTGAAGGCCCTCGTCGAGGATCGCGTCGAGGACACCGGTGTCCGCGGCGGCGCTCCGGGCGAGCGCCAAGGTCGCGCCGAGGGCCACAACGAGGGCTACCCGGCCGCTTTTCATAGCGGCATCCAGTCAGGCAGCGCGCTGTAGCGCTTGTAGGAGTCGCCGAAGCGCGCGCGAGCTACCGTCTTCGAGGTCGACGACATCGCCGTCTCGAAGGCGGTTTCGAGCTGGCGTTCGTGGACGATCCGCTCCGCCTCGGCGGCGGCGCTCGCGTTGGCGGCAGCCTGCTGGGCGAGGTTCTCTGTCGCGACCTGGTCGGCTTGCCAGGCGGCGAGCTCGCCGAGCGCCTCGGAGACGGCCTCGGCGCCTCGAGCGGTCGCGACGTGCCCCTTGATCTCGTCGAGCGTCGCCATCGACTGGTAGAGATGTTGGTACTGGGAGTGCATGACGCCCAGGCTGCCGCGCAGGGTTTCCATGGTGCGGTAGACCTGGCGGGCACGCGAGACGCCATAGGCTCCGTAGCTGTCGGAATCACTCGGGAAGGTCTCCTGCCAGATCCCGTCGATGTCGTCCCAGGCGAAGAGAAGGTTGTTGCCGCTCCGGAGTGCGCCTTCAGTGTCATTGAGGAGGGAGTAGACGTCCCTGAAAGAGTGGACCTGGAGCTTTTCGAGATTCTGGACCTGGTGCTTCAGAGATTCGTACTGGTTGTAGATCATCTGCGCCTGTTGGGCGTAGCTTTCGACCATCTGGCCGAAGCGTGCGATCTCAGACCAGATGGTGAGCCCCCACTCCCCCAGGTCCGAAACAGGGATTTGCGCGTGTGCGGGGCTGGGCGTCGCGACGAAGAAAGCGGTTGCGATGGCAACCGCCAAGAACCATTTCCGCATGTGTCGTATCTCCTTGCCTTGGGCGGCGCCTCAAGGCGCCGCGCCTTATTACGGTGTAAGACGAACCACGCTCTCTTGGCCGCCGCCCTCGGCGAGGGCGCGCCAACGGTGTGCCTCCTCGGAGAGGCCGGCGGCTTCGAGCCATGCGGCCGGCCAGGTGTCGCCGTGCTCGCGCTTGGCTTCATCGAGAAGCGAGAGGGTTTCCTGGAGCGAGCGCCCCGGCCGTGCGAAGAAAAACGCCTGCTCGACGCCGGTCAGACCGAGCGTGATGAGGCGCGAGCCGTCAGGGTTTTTGAGGTAGTAGTGATGTTTCGGGGTGGCTCCGGCGATGAGGCTCCTTTCGGCGGCGTTCAAGCCGCACATCTCGTAGAGGGGAGAGAGGCCGCCGACCGCTCCGGCCGTAGGCAGGAAAAACCGTGTAGGGCAGCACTCGAGAAGCGTCTGCGCCGCGCCGCCGGCCTCCAACTGCGCGAGGGTCTGGACGGCGAGGATGATCGAGGCGTTTTTCTTGCGCATGGTGAGCGCCCAGTCGGTGATGCGCTCGCGCCACTCGGGATGGAGCAAAGCGAGCCCCGCCTCGTCGAGCGGAATCAGAAAGGGAGAGCCGTCGAGCTCCTCCTCGACCTGATGGAGCATGTAGAGGAGGGCCGGCAGGCGGACCTTCTCGTCCAAGTCGAGGAGCCGTTTCATCTCGATCGCAACGAACTGGCTCTGGCCAAGATCGAGTCCCTGCGCCCGGCCGCCGAGGATGTGCCCGTAGGCACCGCCCGGGCACAAGGGGCGAAGCGCCTCGCGGAGCTCGGGGTCCTGGAGCTGATAGAGGAGCATCTCGAGGGTGCGGTGGTCGGCGGGAAGCTCGGCCACGGCCTCGACGGCGCGCGCGATGGCTTCCCGTCCGGCGCCTTTGACCTCGGCTCCCAGGATGCGCAGGGTGTCCTCGATCCAGCTTGCCGCCCAGGCGCGCTCGCGGCGCTCATCGATGGCGCGGAGCGGCTGGAGACCGAAGTCGTCGTTGGCGCCCAGATTGATGTAGCGCGCCCGGGCGGCCTCGGCGAGGAGCCGCGCCGAATGGTCGCGATCGAACAAGACGACGCGCGCCTTGGGATAGCGCAGGAAATTGACGACCAGCTCCATGAGGAGCGTGCTTTTGCCGGTACCGGGAGGTCCGACGATGACCGTGTGGCCGAGGTCGCCGCTGTGGATGTTGACGCGGATCGGCGTCGCGCCATCCGTGCTGCCGATCATCAAAGGCGGCGACTTGGGGGGAAAGTAGGGGCACGGATTGTGCTCCTTGCCCGCCCAGGCAGAGGTCAAGGGCATGAGGGCCGCGGCGGCGCGGAGAGTGAGGACAGGCCGTCGCAGGTTGACCGAGCCGACACCCGGCAGAGACCCGCGCCAGGCGGCCATGGCGTTGGCGGTCTCGATGCGCGCGACGAAGCCCAGCTCCTGGAGGAGCTTCCGCACGGCGCGGGCGTTGACGTCGGCCTCCTCGGCCGAGTCGCCGAAGCACAGCACGACCGGCGTCGTGATGGCGAGACGCGTCTCGCCGCGGGTCGCCTCGGCCGCGACGACCGCCCCCTCGGCAAAGAGGCTGGTCGCCTCGGCGTCGTCCCAGGCCTCGCTGCCGCGGTCGTCCTTGCGGAGCGACCCGGCGACCCAGTCCTTCATGCCGCGGCGTCCCCAATACCAGCCCTGCTGGGCCTTGCGGGCTGCCTGGTGGCCGGTGTCGCGGCCCAAAGGCACGACCCGAACCGTGTAGCGAAGGCGAAACGGCTGCTCTCCCACCGCGTCGAGGACAGCCGCTTCGACGGCGGTCGGATAGCCGTTGAAGGCGACGACTCTCATCTCGAGATCGTCGATCCTGGGCTCCCAGCCACCGATCAGGGTATGGGCGCCGAGCAAGGAGTCGAGGAAGACGCCGTCGCCGGTGCGAAGCGACTGCGCCGTGCCGGTGACACACTCGTGGAGATGCTCGGTCAGCTCGTCGGCCGAGAGCGTCCGCACGCGGCCGATGGACGACATCCGCTCGGCGACCGCGTCGACGCGCTCCTCGACAAAGCCGAGGAGCCGTCGCCATTCGGCCGCTCCGTGATCGCTCGCTCCGCCGGTCCCCACGAAGTACTCGGCCAGGCGGCGATAGACCTCGCGCCCCGGGCAATAGCAGACGGTGACAAAGCAGCTCGTCTCGTAGTGCGCACCCTCGGCCGTATGGCTCGCGTGGCGGAGCTCCTCAATGAGGCGAGTCGTCGGGTCTGGATGGGCGCTCTGCCGCGGATAGTCCGTCGCGCGCCGCCGGACCGCCGAGACGTGGAGGACCCACTCATCGACGAGCGGCCCAGCGGTGCGGTTCATCGCTTCGACGAGGGCGTCGAGCTCCTCGGCCGTCGACGAGAGCTTGTCGAGGCCGGCAAAGGCAAAGCCGCCGAGAAGGCTGCCGTCCTTCTGGACGATGATGCCGGGCCTCTCGCGGCGCACCTGGTGCGCCCACGGCAGGAGATCGCAGAGCGTGGCAGGGCGGCGTCTCCAGGTCATCCGCGACTCCGGGACAGAGCGCGCAGAGGTCTGGACGGCGCCGTGGTGACGTCGCTTGCCGGCTCGTAGCGATCGCGGTAGGAGAGGGCTCCCATCGTGACGTCGAGCCACAGCTCGTCGATGCTGGTCAGCCAGATCGCCACCGGATGGAGGGTGACGACAGCGAGCGCCAGGGCGATCCAGGTGACGATCCCGCCGCCGCAGATGTAGAGGGCGATGAGGACGAGCCCCGCCTCGGCGAGCCACAATCGGCGCGGCACGCCGCCCATCCGGGGCTCCTGGACCATCGAGCGGTAGATGGGGTAGCTCGCCTTCATGATTGAGGCTCGGCGGGGCGCGGTGCGGAGGCCGCCCAGGCAATCAGGGCGACGAGTCCTGCGACAAAGGCAAGGAGGAGGAGGTCGCTCGCCCAGCCGGAAGGCCCTCCGGCCCCCTGGACGTTCATGAGCTGGAGGAGGGTCGGGATCGCGGCGATACAGGCGCCGCAGATGACGACCTTGCCGATCGTGCGCGCCCATTCCGAGTCGCGGGCGAACATGACCGCGCAAAGACCGAGCACCAGGGCGATGCCTACCAGGGCATGCGCCGTGGGACCTGTCAAATTCGAGAAGACAGAGTCCAGAACGGAGTTGAAGGGAAGCACTTCGCCTCCCGTAGCGCTCGCGCCTTTGGTGATAAGAAAGCTTGCGGCGAGGAAACCGGCGATTTTGTGGCTCGTCGTCATAAACCTCTACTCCTTGTCAAAAGCCAACGGTTCGTAAAAGAAAATCGTCGTCTCGCCAACCTTCGACCGCGGCGATTTCGACGACCCTGCGACCCTCGCTGCCGCCAGCGAGTTGGACGACCAATCCGACCGCCTCGGCGACCAGCTCGTGGACTCCCAGCCCCTCGCGGCCGGCCAGGCCCGCCAGGCGGGCGAGGCGGCGTAGAGCACCGCGGCAGCTCGATGCGTGGACGGTCCACAGTCCGCCTTGATGCCCGGTGACCATGGCGTCGAGCGTCGAGTAGGCGGTTTCCCTTGTGCGCACCTCGCCGACGACGACGTGATCCGGGTGGGACCGCATGGAACCGACGACGAGCTGCTCCAGGCTCATGCCTGGCGTCGTGCGGGCGAAGAGGACGTCCTTCGCCTTGCCGTCGCCCTCGACGATGAGGATCTCCGGGGTGTCTTCGAGGATGAGGAAGCGGCGCAGCGGGAAGATGGTGCGGAGCTCGTCGAGGACAGCGGCGAGAAACGAGGTCTTGCCGGCACCGGTCCCGCCGGAGACGACCAGGGTCTTGCTGGCCCGGACGGCCTCGCGGACCGTGTCAGCCTGCGCAGGCGTCATGGTCGCCAGGGCGACCAGGTCGTCGAGCAGAAAGAGGCGCGAGGGTCGCTTGCGGATGGTGACGACTGGCGAGACGGTGACGGGAGGGACCCAGGCCTGGAGACGAGCGCCGTTGAAGAGATGGCGGGGAAGCTCGGCGGCAAGCTCCCAGCTTCTCTCGGTACCCTTACCGGCGCCGAGCGTGCCGCCCAGGGCGTGGCCTTCGCGGGAAGCGACGACGTTCAGGAATCCGCCGAGCTTGGCGGCAGACAGGAGGGTCCCCGTCGCTCGCCGTCCGCCGCGGCCGTCGACCCGTACGATTCCGTCGGGATTGCAGTAGACCTCGGAGACGTCGTCGTCCGTGAAGAGGCCGAGGACGGCGCGGGGGAGAAAGATCTCGAGCTTCGCCGCGTATTCGCGATCTTGTTCGACATGGTCCATGGGCGAGTCCCCTTAGAGGGCGAGCTCCGCGTCCTGGGCGAGCTGGCGGCCAAGCTCGACGAGGTCGGCCGCCTCTCCCCCGTCAGGGCTGTCCGGAGCGGTGGACGCGACGCTGGCGCTCGACCAGCGCGGCTCGCGGGTCAAGCGGACGACCGGCGCCGCCGGCACGGCTGCGGCCAGGCGGAAAGCGGGATCGGAAAAGTACGGGACCTTCTGGAGGCGGGCGGGCCGGGCTCCGGAGAGGAAGACGAGGCACTGCGCGCTCGGGAGGCGCAGCACTTCATCGGGAGAGATCACCGGACGGGCCAGGTCGACGGTCTGGACATTGCCTCCGGCGCGGCCGAACGACCGGCTCACCCGCTCGATGTTGAGCGTCTGGTTGCCGACGTGGCGGCTCAGCTTTTCGGCGGTCTCGACGTCGGCCGCGGCATAGGCGATGAGGAGCCGGCAGTTGCCGGAAAGGCTCTCGTCGCGTCCATAGAGCTCGGTCAGTTGGCGCAGGCTCTGAACGACGAGAAAGACCTGCCCTCCATAGCCGCGGACATAGGCGATGCCTTTCGCGAGGGCTTCGACTTTTCCCAGGGCGGGGAACTCGTCGAGGACGAGGAGGACTTTCCGCTCCCGCTGGGGACCCTGCGCCGTGATGGCTTCAAGGAGCTGCGAGACCATGAGGCGCAGATGCGGCTCGAGGCGGCGGATCTGATCGGGTGCGAGGGTGAGATAGACCGTCGTCTTGGCCGAGAGGAGGTCCTCCCACTCAAAGTCGCTCGCCGCGGTCGCAGCACGAAGGATCGGGTCGGCATAGAGGCCGAGCGCGGCGGTCGCCGTCGCGAGGACGCTGCTTCGCGTCTTGTCTGCCATGTCGAGCAAGGATCGCGCGGCGCCCGAGACGACGCGGAGGTTGCTCTTGAGCATGGCGCCCAGACGTTTTTCGAGCGGCAGGGTGTCGGTCAGGAAGTCGTAGCAAGATCCCAGAGACTTCTCCTCGGCGCTCGAGAGGATGTGGAGGACGAGTCCGGTGACGAACTGGCGGGCCGCGACACCCCAGAAAGGGTCGGAGGGAGTCGCCGGGACGAGGTCCTGAGCGACGAGCTGGGCGTCCTGGACGGCGCGCTCGGGGCGAACGCGCCAGAGCGGGTTGTAGCGGGCGAGGTCCTCGCCCTGCTCGGCCGGGTTGTGACGGATGATGCGATGGCCGTGGGCGGCGCGAAAGCCGCTCGTCAGGGAGGCGAGCTCGCCCTTGATGTCGAGGACGAGAGCGCTCGCCGCGAGGCCGCTCGCGTCGAAGAGGGCGGGGACGACGTGGCAGGTCGTCTTGCCACCGCCCGAGGGCGCGACGAGGAGGATGTGGCCGTCCTCGGCGAAGAGGACGTTTTTGCCCCCTCTGCGGCCGACGAGGATGCCCGAGCCCTGGCCGGGCTCCACGAGTGAGAACTGGCGCCGGAGCTCGTCGTCGGTCGCGAAATGGGCCGAGCCATGCGTGTCGCCGCGGCTGCGGAGGCGGCGCGCCGCGCCGACGAGCCAGGCACTCTCGCAGGCGAGGACGAGTGTCCCCATGGAGAGTCCCCAGGCGTCGCAGCGGCGCCTCGCCGCAGGCCAGGCCGCGAGCCTGGGGCGTGCGCGGAAGTAGAGAGCCGGCCGGCAGACCTGCCCGGCCGCGCCGCCCGCGACTGCCCAGGAGAGGTAGGCGAGTGCCAGGAGCGAAGCCGGGAGAAGCACCGGCCGGAAGCGGCTCGTGCGGAGCGCGGCGGCCAACGCCGCCGCGGCGAGCGCGAGAAGCGCCAGCGCCTCGGGGCGGCTCGGTCCCCAGCAGCCCGTCCAGGCGGTGGTGCGGAGCAGCGCGGCACCGGCGACGGCGTAGCCGGCGAGGACGGCTGCGAAGACACTGAGGACGGTCGCGACCGCGAGCGCTTGGCGCTCGATGCGTGTTCCGCGGGGAAGGTCGTAGAGCTCGTCCATGCGGCTCACTCGGTGAGGAGGGGCACCAGCCGGCCGGCGACGGCGCTCGCCGGCACCGGACCGAAAGCGCGCGAGTCGTCGGATTGGGCGGCGTCGCCGACGAGCCAGACCTCGCCTGCGGGCACGATCGAGCAGCCGCGGCTGGCGCACCGGCCGCGGGCGACGGCCTGGCCAACTTCGCGGCCGGCGACGAGGAGACGGCACGAGCTTTGGCGAGGCTCGACGCAGACGCGGTCACCGGCGACCGCCGCGATGCGTTTGGCGAGCGATGGAGGGGGGCCGCCCCACCACCGTGCCCAGCGCTCGCCGGTCGGCTGGACTTCGGCGAGCTCGCGGCGCTCTGGTGTCGTCCGGGCCACCCAGTAGAAACCGCGGGCGACGCTGCCAGTCAGGTTCAGGCGGACGGACCGCGCGAGGAGCGCAAGGAGAGCGAGGACCAGAACGAAGCGGGCAGGCTTCACCGTTCGTGCTCCTGGTCGGCCTCGCGGCTTGCCGCGGCGTACTGGCGGACGGCGCCGATCGCCAGGCGGATCGCGACGCGGACAGAGACGGTGACGACCCCGGCTGTGACCAGAAGGCTCCAGGTGTCACTGACCGCACGGACGACAGCGGGAGCGCTCAGGCCGGCACGCAGAGCCGAGCGAGTGAATGAGTCGACGCCCTCGGCGAGAGCGGCGTTGGTGACGGCTCGGCGCACCCCAAGGGGTGCGACGATGCAGGCGCCGAGTGACGGGACTCCCGCCCAACGGCAGAGGCCGTCCGCGCGCCCCGCGCGAGCGACGAGGATTCTCCGGGCAATGTCGGGTCGCGAGCGACCGCGGCGCCGGTCGCGCAGCAGCTCCGCCGCCGCGCGGCGCTCTTCGCGCACCGCCGCGGCCCTCTCGCCCGCGGAACGGACGCGGCGTGCGCCTCCGGGCCGCTGCGCCTCCCCCGCGCGGGCGGCCACCCGCTCCAAGGACGTGGTCCGCAGCTCTCGACGGCGCGGAGTGCGGAGGGCGGCGTCAGCCGCCCGGACCCTGATGTGCGCGCCTCCTCCTCCGAGCAGGGCGAGATCTCCAGCCCGCATCTGACCCGACGCCAGCCGCTCGCCGGCCCTGGCGACGCCGCGGGCCTCGGTCGAGATCGCCGAGAACCCCGTCCAGGAACGTGCCCGATCGATGCGAGCGACACCGCGGAGATACTCCCCCCGGGCCGTGGCCAAGGCGGCACCGCGAAGCTCACGGGGCACCACGATCTCCGTGAGCCCGGGCGTCGTGGCGAGGCGGTCGAGATGGGAGCGGACTGCGTTTTCAACCTGGGCCGGCCGGAGCCTGGGCGGGATGTCGCGCCAGCCGGTTTCCCGGTAGACGCGTACGGCGGCCAGGGCGAGCCGCTGGGCGGCCCCCGGAACGTCTTCGAGCAGCTCCTGCCGCGCCTTGCCGAGCTCCTCCAGGGCGCGGCCCGCGCGCCCGAGGAGACGATGGACCACGGCCTCTTTCTCGCCGGCCGTGCGGTCGGCCAGGGCGCCGAGCTCGCTGCGATAGCGCGAGACCTCGAGAGAGGGCTCAGGGTGAGCAGCTCCAAGCCCTTCGACAGGACCGATCGAACGGCCCGGCAGCTCACGCTGGAGGAAGGAGACGAAACCGCCCCCGTAGTGCTCCGGAAGCTTCCAGACGAAGGTCGCCTGACGGAGGTCGACCCGCTGAGCGAGAGCGCTTGCGAGGTCGAGGGGGGCACCCGAGAGGGGAAGAACTGCATCCGGCTCATAGCCGCGCAGAGCCATCTGCGCTTCAGGGCGGGTCAGCCCAGAGCACCCGACCCAGCCGGTCCGCGATGTCTCGCTCGGGCCGAGCCTTCGCTCGAGGGCGCCGACGGTGTAGCTCTTCCCCAACTCGCCCCCGGGGAGTGCCGGGCCGTCGCCTGCGCGGAAGCTCACACCGACGGGCAACTGCTCCCGACTCGTGCGGACCCGCATCTCGACTCCGGCAGAGCGCAGTAGGGCGGCGAGATCCCCGAGGCTCCTCCCGTGAGCGGTCTCGAGGGCGCGGTCGATCGTGGCGCGGAGCTCCGCGAGGCCGGTGCTCTCGCTCCCGGTCCGGGCGGCGAGGCAGTCGCCTCGCCCGCGATCACCTTGCGACTTGACCGGCTGGAGGCCGAATTCCTGCTCGAGCACGCGAGCGACGTCATGGATGCGGCGCTTCTCGAAGGAGTCTTTGACGAGCTTTCCGTCATAGCGGACGAGACTGGTCACGACGTGGAGATGGCGGCCGTCCCCGTGGGAGTGGAGATAGGCGGCCCACGGCGACTCCGCGTATCCCATGCGGCCGACGAGGAGGCTTGCGGCCCTCCTCCACTGCTCCTCGGAGAGGTCCTCGCCCGGCGCCGGGCGCATCATAAAATGGCGCACGGGATCGGCGCATCCGCTCGACCGCTGGGAGACGACCTCCCGCATCTCGCGGGCGATCTCCTGGGGAGTCCTCCCGGCAACGTTGCCGTCCAGGTACTCGCCTCCGCTGCTCGCGTATCCGACGCAGCCGGCAAACCCTTCTCCCTTGCTGACCTCGCCGATCACGAGGGCCTAGTCCTGCTCGCCCTGGTCGCCCTGGTCGCCGACGAGCGGCACGGTCTTCCAGGGCCGCTTCCGGGCAACGGGACCGGTTGGAGTCTTGCGGTCCATGCCGAGGAGCTCGCGCCGTGTCGTGCGGAGCTCGTCGATGACCTCGGCGAGGTCGCCTGCGGGCAGGCCCACGATGCCTTGCTGGACCAGCCGGAGAAGCTGATTGAGGTTGGTGCCGATCTTGGCGAGCGCGCCGACCGCGTTCATGTTGGCTTCGGGAACGGAGCGGACCACCACCTGGCCGTCTTCGACGAGCTTGCGCACCAGGACACCGGGGCGAAGGCCTGCGCGGCGTGCGGCGTGGGTGACCTTGGCGTGGATGGGGGCGCTCATTCGCACGGCGACGACCTTGGTGAGCCGAGCTGTCTCTGTCTTCTTGGGGCGCCCCCCCTTTTTTCGCGTCATGGCTATGAGTTCCCGATTGATGAGCCCTGTGAGCGCGAGAAGTTTACACATATGTACGCCACCCCGTGTCCGGCGACCCAGTTTTCGTAAACATTTTTCCCCCGCAAGGGTCAGAAGAGCCGACATCTGGCCACTGCTGGAGAAGGATGAAAGTGGCCGGCAGAGGGAAGAAGTTGAGTCAATCGAGTACTTTGTCGTCGATCGCTGTCCCGCTCCTGGCCTCGCCGCGCACTCTCTTGGGTGAGCGCTTACTGTGTCGAAGCGTGTCCTTCGTTGAGCACCCAGAGCCCTTGTTGCGGGACAGTGCGAGCTGGCTCGGGTCATCGAATAGCGTCGTCGCCGTTTGAGGAGGCTCGGTTGGGAGTGACCCGGAAGCCAAAGGCGCCCAAGAAGGGTAAGGAGCGCAAGCCGCACGTCGTGGCTCTCCGTCTGTCTGAGAGGACCTACGATGACCTCGTCCTCGAGGCGGACAAGCGAGGAATGAGCCGGGGCACCTTGGCGGCGCGTCTCTTGGAGAAGGCGCTTCGCGATCTCACATGAAGGGCGGGAGGGGGATCGCCCCGAGGTTCCTCATCCGGTCCCTTGAGCAGTGGCGGAGTCCACCAGGGCTAGCCCAGATTTCCGGATTTCCACAGCAGGCGGCTCCCTACTATCGGGTAACCGTATCGGATTAGGAACTATCGGTATAAAGGTGGGCGCCCACGTTTATGCGTGGATTTCGGGGGGAGGCGCCCACGTTTATGCGTGAAACTGGGGGCTCCCCCGCCCACGTTTATGCGTGGAAAACTGGCGAAATCCGCAGGTGGTTTCAGCGGCACCCGTCCGCCCTGGATTCCCGGCGACGCGCCACGCTCTCGGCCTCCGCGTGGCGAGGAAAATGTTTACCAAAACTCGCGGACTGTTCGCATTGTGGAGAGACGCCCTTAGACTCGCCACCGCCCCGGGCACATGAGCGTTGCTCCGGGAGGTGAAGGTCCTTTTCACCAGTTCCGCGAGAGAAAGGGGCAAGTGCGTCTCGGTCGATGGATTTCTCTTCTTCCCATCCTGGCATTGATTCCCCGCCTCGGACTGATCGTCATTGCGGCGGATCGCCAGATGGTCGCCGCGGATACCCGCGCCGCTTTGCTGTGGATCAGCTCCGGCTCGCTGGCGGCGCTCGTCGGTTGCGCCGAGGTGTACGTCGGCGTGGCGGTGGTTTCCCGCCGGCACGGCGGGCTGGCGTTGGTCTGGGCCGGAATCACGCTGCTGCTCAACGCTCTGATCGTGCCGCTCTCGATTTCGGGTCTCGAAGCCATTCCGGTCTGGGAGATCCTGTCCTCGCGGGCGCTTCGGCTCGCCTGGGGCTCCGGCCTCGGACTCCTGTCGACTTTGTGTGTGGGCGGCTGCCTCTGGGCGGATGTCGTACGCGAGGAAGCGATGCCGACCGGTGCTGAGGAGGATTTCCGATCCCGGAGCGAGGCACGCTGGAGCGCACTCGAAGAGAAGCTCGGCGCGCTACACCGGGACGCTGAACGCGTTGCCGGCGCGGCGGCGGCGGCGCCGCCGCGGCCGATGCGGACCGAGCACGCCGCCTGCCCCCATTGCGGATACTGGAACGCCGATCAGAGACGGGTGGCGGGCCATGTGCTCCACTGCCGAAGAAAAACGGAGCGCGGCGCGACGGCCGCCGATAGCCAGGAGAGGGCCAGTGAGTCTTCAACTCCAGCAATCCAGGGCACGCTCCCAGCCTGAGGCCACGATGGACGAGAAACGCCGCCGCCGAGCCGGAGAGGCTGAACCCGTTGCCGTTGCGAGCACCGGGACGCTGTTTGAGCCTCTTGCGGCCGTCCTCGCAAGCCTGCTCGAGGTTCCGGCTCTGACGGAGAACCTCCGGCGGGCGGTGGAGATCGCGCAAGCCGTCGGTCAGCCCTTGAGCGATGATGCGCCTCTGCCGCCGGGAGTGCGGCTCGACATCGGGCGGATCGGCTGCGCCCTGGCGCTCGCCCCTTCCTTCGCCGAGCTCCTGCGCTACGCCGACAAGCTCGACTTGCGAGACCTCAACGAGATCGAGATTGCCTACATCGAGCGGGTCTCGCTCAAGACGGTGCAACGCTGGCGCACGCAGGGCACCGGTCCAGAGTACAGGTGCGAAGCGGGGATTTCCTATCCCATTCGCTGGCTCTGGGAGTGGCGCGAACGAGGGCGCCAGCGCATGACGGCACAGAAGAAGACCCGCGGCAGGCGCGACTGAATCCCCGAACGCACTGCCCGTAGGGGTTTGGTTGTCAGGCCAGATAGAGAACGCCCTCCTGACGCTCTCGCCCCGCGACCGCAGCGAGCCAACATCCAGGGTGAGGTTCTCACGGCGAGAGAGCAGGGTGTACTTCTGACCCTTGATGAAACGGCGATCTTTGCCCGTCAGCCCGTGCATACTCGCTTTATCTGACTTGGTCGAGTGCGTAACCCAAGCGGCGCACGACGTTGAATTTGTCGAACAAGATGGCCGCATTGGGTGCGTGCTTCTCAGTGGCAGTGCGGAGTGGCTCGCCACGGAGCGGTTCTCTCCACCGAACCAGGATCGGCCGACCGGAAGCAGGTCGCTGACCACGAACTGGTAGGTATGGCCCTTCCGGATTGAGATCTCATCGATACCGAGCACTTTGGGCGCAGGAGTACCCGCTTTGGCCAGCGCAGGGGAGACCCACTCCACCCTAAGATCGGCGGGCCGCTTTGAGGGCCGCCGCCTGCTCCTATGCCCTCGGTACCGTGCCGGGAGCTGAGCGCGCATGTACTGCTTGTCCTGCTCTTTGACGCTGCCCCAGCCCAGTTGCAACTCCTCCGCCACGTCCTTGATGGTGCTGTCGCGACAGCGCCGGTCCAGGTAATACGCAAAGCGCTTGGCGTACAGCGGGTTGTCGGCCAGAAACTGCAGCCGCTCACGCTTCACCCGGTCACAACTGAGGCAGGCCACCCGCCACACCTCGAACTCGAGGTAGATGCGATATGGCCCGCAGGGCAGATCGCGAGCACGCCGATTGGTGCGGTCGTACCAACCAGGGCGGCCTTAACCGCGGTCGCCGCAGACCGTTTCTTTGAGCGCCGAACGAGCCGAACGATCCGAACGCGGGATCACCAAGCACGCCGACAACTTCTGGTAGAGGCCGGAATCCGGGAAATCGGTATGCGCCCTGCAGACGTTTTTCGCCTGATCAAGTACAACGTTAGCAGGGCTTCCAACTCCGCGGAAACCCTTAACTCACCCACACTACTTTCCGGAAGACCCAGAAAATTCCAGACGGGGCGCCAAAATCCTAGCGCTCATGAAAGTTGGGGAGCATTGGGCGAAACGAACTCCTCCAGATACCCCGGTCGCCGGTCGAGGACGGCCTGACACACCGCCGCATGGATCATAGAATGCGGGGATTGTCCCCTGGTAGCAAGATGGTCTTCAAGCTCTAATTTTACTGTAGCTACTGGGGCGGTTGGATTTCTACGTCGGACCCTTCCGACTAAGCGGTCGTAGTAAGCTGAAGCAATGTTGGTCCATCGGCTTCCCAGGCTTGGAATGAGGTTAAAGTGGTTATCAAGCCGAGCCTGTTCAATGGTATCGGAAGAGTGCAGACGCGGAATCGAGTCTTTTGGCGTGCCAGTCAGCCGAATCTGCACCGCAACTGAGGCCGGTCGGAAGAATGGGTGCAACCAGTTGGCTGTGGAGCCCAACGTGAGTGGGAAGCGATCACCCTTGCCTTTGCCCGCGCGATTGCAGGAATCGCAAATGGGAACGAGGTTCCACGGAGAGCATGCCAAGAGCGGGAAGGAAGACTTTGGAAAATAATGGTCAAGTAGGGGGGTGCCAATCGAATCGTCGCAATAAGGGCAGACAACATAGGCCGGAAAGGCTTTGCAGAAATCATCCTTGTAGATTTTATTCGTGATCGCGGCGCGGTGCCCAATCTCATATCCGCCCCACTTGTTGCTCGCGTCGTGACTGAGCAGCCCGTAACATCGGGTGAAGAGCACGGCCACTTGGTGAGCGAGTGCCTCACTAGAGCCGGAAAGCGTTGCAAGGTCTTGAAATCCCCCCCCGCTTTCAATGACCTTTGCCACCTTGTTCTGTCGTCGAAACTCGCTGTAGAGAGCCTTGCGAGCTTCCGCAGGAGCCGCCGCGATCGCGCTGAGCGGTTGAAGAACTGACTGCTTGCCACCAAGGCAGAACTTTCGGACCCATTCGGCCTTCTGAGTTTTCCACACTTGTTGAAGCCACCTTGCGTCCACCGCTCTTGGGTCGAGCGTCGGCTCAGCCAGAGCCTTGAGAAGGCGCTTCTGGAGCACTACTACCCTGAACAGAAGGGCCGCACTCTTGGGAAGCTTAATTGGATGTAGTGCCATCTTTCGACCCTCGCAGCTCTTTCAGGATGGCCCGCAGCTCGGCGCGATGAAAGCTACTGCCCAGGACGTCCAGAATGGATTCTAGCTCGCTCTCCCGTCCCCTCCACTCGGTCTTGAGCAATTTGTCGAGCAACTCCACCGAGCGGCTACCAGTGCTGCTATCCGCGCGAAAGAGATTCATAGTGATCTCACCGGGATCGGTTCCGAACAGGCCGCCTGAGACTCCTCGGGCGGCGATACCTCTATCGGTCTTGTCCAACACGGTGACTTCCGCTGCGAAGGCGTCGGTCAAGGCGATGCTGGTGTGCGTGGCGATAATAATGTTGGCTTCCGTAGAATCGAGCAAGCCCAGGTTCGCCATCTCAACGATCTCTCGCTTCCATCGGTCATTGAAGTGGGTCTCCGGCTCATCAAGGAGAAGCAGGGAGCCGTCCTGGCCGCGCAGTAGAAAGATCAAGCCCATACGGCCGACGAGCATCTGCTCGCCATCGCTCAGCTGATCGTAGGTGACTAGGGTATCGTCGGGCTCGCCATCGACAGACTCGGTCTGGTGGATACGCTTCACCGTCAGCGTGAGGTCTTCCAGTAGTCCGGTGCGCTCCCAGTCACGGAGTCGGGAGAAGACATCCAACGGCGTCGAATCGAGCTTGTCGTCGGCGCTCAGGACACGCAGGACGGCTTCGGCTCCGGTCTTGCTGCCGTCCACCCGCCCGGCAATGAGCTCGAGCCAACTGCCGGAGATTCCGAGAGGCAACGCATCTTTGAGCTTCTCGGTGAGACTCAGAGAGTCGGAGGGGCCAAGCGACAGGACCAACCGCTGGCGCCCACGTGGCTGTGCGATCACATCGTCAGCAAGGGCTACGAGACAGAGCAGTTCCTGACGCTGGTGAGGGCTGACTCGGTCGTCATCGTCACGGTAGGTGAGACTCAGGTGCGTCGGCCAGAACCAGTCGATCTCATTGAGCACGCGCCGTGCGTCCTTTGGTTTTTCCTGAGAGCCGTGTTGCTGGAGGAGAATGTTGCGGAGTGCCTCCCGCTCGCCTTCCCCCTGCCGGTCCTGCATCTCCACCGCGGCCTGCCAAAGAGCCATGGCAATTCCGGCGTAGCGAAGATGCCTTGGCCGAATCCGGAAGTAGAAGTCCTCCGAGCGATCCGAGCTCGACATGCGGTTGCTGAGCAGCTTCTGGCGAAGAGCCTCCAGCGGTCTCAGCTCCTCCTGCAACCGAGCGAGGGCCTCGTTGGTTAGTTCTCCCGCCTGACGCGCTCTCGGCGGCTCCAGCCCGATTTCCCCGGCCCTCGCTTCGCCGCGCCTAAGCAATTTGTCCTCCCATTCTCGGTCCATGCTCCAGCCCTGCGGGCGGTCGTCCTCGGCTTGGCTCTGCCCTACATCATCATCCTTCGGGTGAAAGATCGGCTGATCGAGCTGAACCCATTGGTCATCAGTGCCGGTGGTGTAGGCGATGAGGCGCTTGGGCAGATGAGCAGAGAGCAGAGAGCTGGTGATTGCATCGGGACCGGAAACGATCTCAGGGACCTTCACGAGCGGATGCTGCCCACCTCTACTTAGAACTGCCGTGATGTCTTCCCAATCACTCCTTCGAGCCGTGTCCGGCACCTGTTGGAACGTAGCGAAGAAATGACTGACCTCCTTCTGTTGAGCGGAATGCAGAAGTGCGGTCACCACCTCGCTGCCTACTGTGCGGTCCCAAGCCAGCGTGACCGGTAGCGCGGGCCATTCACGGCTGTTCAACGAGCGGAAGATACGATAGAGCGCCCGGAGCAGGGATGACTTTCCGCTGCCATTGACGCCGACCACAAAATTCAAAGTACCCTTGCGAGGCAGGCTCAGTGCCGTTGAGATGAGATCTTCCCTCCCGAACACTACAGCGATATCGGTGAGAGGGCCGCAGCGCGGGAGCGCCAAATAGCGCAGCCTCATGGCAATGCCGTCCCCTTCCCGAGCAAGGCTGCGAGCCGCTCTAACTCGCGAAGCCGCGTATGGTCGCCTGCACGCGGCTCATCCTTGTCGTCTACTAGTCGTTGTTCGTAGCCAAGGAGGGGGAGCCGGTAGGCGTTACCAAAAATGTGCTCGCCGGTGTCGGCGGTCTCCTCCTCGCGGCTCACCGGGATGAGAAGGCCGCGAGCAGCGAGGACAGCCAAGTGACCCTCAATGATTTGGTAATTCCGGCGTAGCGTGCCTTCTATCGAGCTGCTGAGTGACTGGGCGGAAAAGTAGCGAGGCTGGTGCGCGCTAACGAAGTTCTGCTGAATGTTCGCGAGCAGTGAGCGCTGCTCTCGATTGAGATTGGAGTAAATGCCGTCGTTTGGCAGTCCGATGAGACTTGGTTCTTCCTGGAGAGTGGCGCGGCTGGAACGGATGAAGGCCCCAGCTTCTCTCAGGGCAGCATCGCGTTGCTGGGCTTCGAGCGAGAGCCGTTCCTGACTCGCCTTGCGCCAGCCCGCTGTAAGCTGGCCAGAGAAGGCGTGGGCGTAAAGGGATTCGGTCAGACAGGACGCGATTGAACGACTATCCTCCGATGTCTCAATGTCGAGTGCTTGCTTTACCTGCCGATCAAAACTCTCCTGAAGCTTAATAGGGGGCAGTCGAAAACGTAGCGCTTTTATGATTCGTGAATTCCAGCCCTCCATGATGGCGCCCTTCGCAACCGCGCGGGTTTGGCTGCGCAGTGTCCGGTCTAAGTGCAGGGCTGCCCAAAGGAAGGTCGGCAGAACACGCTTAGTCTCGGGCGTTATGACACAGAGGTGCTTCGTGCTTATTGCCTCGGGCAAGTCAGGCGGCGCGATGGCGACACGACCTACTGTGCCCATGATTGTGACCATCACATCACCAGCGAAGACGCGAAACCGGGTCAAGTCGGCGTACTTGGCAGATGTTATGTAACGCCGTTCCGCCCAACGAAATCGGTTCGATACCACGTTATCGATTCCGAGCACGGCCACGCCAGCGTCAACGAATTCGGAGTGGAGAAGGTCACTGCCGAAAGGACCCGTTCGAATCGAGGCTTCACCCTTCTTCGCTATCTCTCTGATTGACACCTCTGGCCAGCCGCTCGACTGCCTGTTGACCCCAAATAGCCGATGATACAAAGCCGGCACAAGGGCAGCGGTTCTAGCTTCAGCTTCAACGCGGAGGCGCCGAATCTCCTCAGCTTCTTGCAGGATCTCCACAATCCGCTTTTGCTCGCTAAGGGGAGGAATCGGGATTTGTTCGAGGGCGAGAGAGTCTCGGGTGATGCCAGCGATCGTCGAGCCTTGGTTCTTCTGAAGCAGTGCTGCCCTTCTCGCGCGAAGGTAATGAGCCACATATGCGGGCGCGATGGCCGCAGAGTGGATAATGATGGCAGTTATATCCTGGCTGAAGCAGATGGGGCAGCCTGCTACTGCTGCTTTTCCGACTGAAACGCGTGTCGTAAGCAGGACTGCACCTGCCGGTACTACCCGTGTCGCGCTTTCCTGTACGGCTTCGTCCGTGACGTAGTCACGAGCAGCTGTAATCTCCGCGACATGGCTCTCGGGAATGTCCTGCCCGGTGATCCAGGGAATGGTACCCCGAAAGTACTCATGCCGCTGGCGGCTCGGTGTTCCGCCTCCGTACAGGCTCCCGATCTCGCGGATGCGAACGATCGGCCAACCAGCGCTGATCCAGTCGCTAATCATTCCCCGCCTCCCACCATCGCGAGCAGCCTCCTGAGTCGCTCTTGTACCTCGCTGTGAATGTCCTGAAGCTCGCCAATGAGTTCGGCGGGCGGGCGGTGCTGGCCAGCATCAAAGATGAAAGGCTTGTGGCGTCCTGCAGAGAGGTTCAGGTCGAGAGCTTCAAGGCAGCTGGGCGCCAAGCGCTCAAGGGACTCCTTCTTAACTGTGGCATCGTCGCTGAAGACGTTCAAACTATCACGTAGCCAGGTGATGTAGTCCGGATCGACCACTCCATCAATGTGCGTGGGTTTGGAAATGGGTCGTTTGGTCTTCGGGTCCTCGCCCCAGCTCTCAAGCTCCGCCCACTGGCGGACAGGAACTGTCCAACTGAGTAGAGTCGGCTGACGTTGCAATCCATTCTCTCCGGAGGTTACGAGCTTCCCGACCCGAGGTTTGGACTCGGAGCTTCGCCGCCAGACATTGTAGCCGTCGAGCTTGGCAAATTCTGTGAGCAATGGCGCGAGAGTTTCGACAGCATCTGGCTTGGCAGGTGCGACCTTCGGCGTCTTGAGTGAAGCGGGTTTGGCCGCGCCCCACTCTTTCACTTTGGAGGCGACTTCTTTCAAGAGAGACTTGAGGGCGTTTAAACCAAACTGGTCAAACTCGCGATCAAGCAGGCCGCCGTCGCGAGCCCTCTTGGCTAGCTGGCTGCTCGCATCCTTAACACACCTTTCGGCTGCGGTGAGCGCTTTCTCTGCATCCGCTTGGCGGTCAGTGGCGTAGAGATGAGTGATGGTCTTCTGGACGAGTTGGCGCATCGTTCTCTCGAACTGCGGGCGAACTCTGGCGAGCACGGTGTCGTCATACTGGTGTGCGCCACGGCTGTTAGTCGGGTCGAAGGGAAGGTCTTTCCACAGCTCGTGCAGCGGGTAGGTGTGGCCCTTGTCGCCCCGCTTATCCGGAAATATCTTCAGGAAGTCGTCATCCACGCTTCGCCATCGCTCCTCCCAGTAATCGGGCTGATGGTAGGTCGTTGCGGTCGCCGTGGCACGGACCTCATCCTTCCCCTGCTGGTAGAGGATCCAAGCGTGGAACTTGGCCAGTGCGTCCCAGAGATCGTTGTCTTGGCCGTAGCGGGCCTTGCGCTTCTGATCAAGCGAATAGGCCTCATCAGACACCTCGTAGAACCAGACCTCACGCGTGCGCGGGTCGGAACCGGGGGTGGTCGGCGCACCTGCCTTCTGGAAGATCAGGATAGAGGTCTTCACGCCCGAATAGGGTTGAAACATGTTCGCGGGCAGCGAGACCACGGCTTCAAGGGTGTTCTCGAAGAGGAGCTGTCGGCGCAGCCCGCGATGGGCATTAGTGCTGCCGAAGAGGACGCCATCCGGAACGATGACGGCAGCTCGCCCCCCGACCTTGAGCAGGTCGAGCATCAGCCAGACGAAGAGAAGTTCGCTCTTAGTAGTGAGTGGCAGGGCTCCCTTACCGGCCGGAAAGCGCTGGCGATTCCCGCTAAGGTCTCCTTCGTCCACATTGCCAGTGAAGGGCGGGTTGGCAAGGATGTAATCGTAGATGCCGCTCTCGCTGTCTTCGAGGCGCCTGCTAAGGGCGTCGAGCTGGTAAATCTCCGGAGATTCCACGTCATGCAGGAGAAGGTTCATCCATGCGATGCGCACCATGGTCCGGTCGTTGTCGTAACCTCGAAAGACAGTGCTGAAGTCGTACTGCTTGCCTTTAGGCCAGGCGGGATGAACATTGTGCGGGGTACCGTCCCACTCCAGCCGGAGCACGTCCTCGTCGGTGTGCTCCGCTTTCCAGTGCAACAGGCAATTGATCAGGAAGCCGCCGGAGCCGCACGCGGGGTCAAGAATTTTCATTTCCAGCTTCGGCTTGAGCAACTCCACCATGAAGCGAATGACATGGCGAGGAGTGCGAAATTGACCGTTTTTTCCGGACTCCTTTACTTCCTCAAGCAGGTACTCGAAGATGTCACCCATGATATCAGAGTTCACCGAGCGGGTATCGAGCTGCCTGAAGAGATCGTCGATCAGGCTGACGGCGCGCCTGAGAGTGTCGGTCTTGTTAGCGTCGAGAATGAAATAGGCATCGCTCAGTCGACCGGAGATCCGGCCGAGGGCAGTATCGCCATTTTGAGTATTCCCTATGCGGTTCTCGAGGCCGCGTAGCCAGGGGAAGACAGTGTCATTGAGCAACGGAAAAGTCGGGCTCTGGCGGATGTAGGTCCAGCGACACTTTTGGTAGTCAGATGGTGTGGTTTTCTCCTTCCTGTGCTTCTTCTTCTCTTCCACCGTCAATGAGTAGATTGAGCGCTTTCCAGCTGCGACTCTGGTTCGGTCGAGAGCTTCCAATTGTCGGATGAAAAGCAGGTAGGTAATCTGCTCGATGGCGACAAGGGGATTCGACAGACCGGATGACCAAAAGAGGGACCAGAGGTCGTGCACTTTGCGGCGAAGCTGCGGTGAGAGCATATCAGTTCCTTAAGCGGCGATAGAGTAAACCAGGTCGAGAAGCTCCGTGAGCACCGGCCTCTCGAAGAGCTGTTCAGGGTCCCCGATGGCCGTAAACGGAGGCTTCTTGAGCGCGTCGAGCGAGCTGATCTCCGCCCGCTGAAGCACGGCCTTCCTAAGGGTTCGAACGAACATCATCTGGGTGGCGGTGAGCTTGGGATGCTGCAACAGCCAGTCACCGAAGGCCCTGGAAATTGACTCCTCACGGGAGGGGAGCGTGGAGACATTGAGAATGTGCCGCAGGAAATCCGCTAGGCTGGCTTTGGGATGGTGGTAGGCCTGTCGGAGAAGTTCCTCGGTGACGAAGAGATCGGGGCCATTGAGAGCGGTGGCAATGGCATCGAGGTCGGCGGTGGAGAGCTCCCGGCCCGCTTGAAGTCGCTGGAGCGCCGGACTGTCGCCCGCGAGGTTTTTGACGAGCGCCTCCACCTGCTCGCGGTAACTGTCGGCGAAGGCTCCCTCTCCCGCCGAGCCGAAGACGATCCAATGGCGCCGCTGGATGGGATCGGAAACGGACAGACGTACGAACGTGCCGGGCTCCCGGCGGTTTCGGAACCGCATAAGCGGGGCGAATGTCTCCTGAAGCTGCAGAATGCGGGGGCAGGAGAGATTGGACCAGAATGCATCAGTTCGAGCAGCGGCGAGAGCATCGAGATGCAATCGGATTTCGGGGATGCTGGTGGGGAGCAGCGAGAGTTGCTCCACGATGCGCTCGCGCAGTGATTCAATGGCGTCCGCATCCGCCCTGAGGTGCGCCAGCGCGAGCTGCTCGGTTTGGTTCTCGAACTGAAGCTCTGGGTAAGTGCCGGCGGCGGAGAAGCGCAGCAACGGCGCGATCGTGCGGGAGAGATGAACGACTCGCTCTTCGGTCAGGATCAACCAAGGCTCGTTGCTGCTCGCGAGAGTCCGGATTTCCTCCGCGTGCGGCGCGACGTTGACGTTCTCCGAGGGAAGGGTTCCTATCAGTTCTCGAAGCTGACGGATGGTGTCTGCGACCGAGGTGGCATCCTGCCTTCCAGAGAGAATCTGGAGCTTCTCCAGCCGCAGTCGGAAGAGGTGTGAGGGCAGCGGCTCGGAGACGGCAGCGGCTCGGCCGTCTTGATTGACCTGAAAGTAGTCGAAGTTCTCCCAGTGGTCGATGACGAGGAAGTCGGCCTTCTTCTGGCCACTGAGGGGGTCGGTCCAGATGCGAGTGCCCCGGCCGAGCATCTGCCAGAAATTGACCTTGCTGAAAATCGGTTTGGCGAAGACCAGATTGCGAACGGAGGGAACGTCGATTCCAGTATCAAGCATGTCCACCGAGATGGCGACGCGGGGGAAGCTCTTGTTCTTGAAGTCATCGAGAGTTTTCTCCGCTCGTTCCATGTGGCTGTCAATCACCTTGGCGAGACCCCTGCCCTGAAGATCCGGATGGAGGCGGTTGAAGCTCTTGAAGATCTCCAGGGCATGCCTATGAGAAACGGCAAAGACGATCGTCTTTGCCGGCAAGGTGCCGGCAGCATCCTTGATAACATGCTCCATGAGCTCGCGGACAATGGCGTCGTTGGTGCCGGTACTGGTGACTTTACGTTCCAGATCAGAACCCTCGAAGCTGTACTGGTCTGGATCGAGCCCCTGCGAGCGGACTTGTTCCTTGAGAGCGTCGGGAAGGTGGCCCGGCCCTACTAGCCCTTCGATTTGGAACCTGGTGCGGGCCAGATGCACCGGGCGATAAGGCACGAGGTGTTTGTCTCGCACCGCCTCGTCGTACCCGTAGTAGAATGTGGGTAACCCGTCTGGACAGTCGAAAAGCTTGAACGTGTTGTGATCCAGGAAGTCTGTCGGTGTGGCTGTGAGACCAAGAAGCATGGCGTCGAAGTGGTCGAAGATACCGCCATAGCTCTTGTCCTCGTAGATCGAGCGATGGCTCTCGTCCGCAATGATCAGATCGTAGTAGCCGGGCGAGAGCCGCTTATAAAGCGACATCACTCCTGGGTAGGTCGCTAGGTGAATCTGGGCGTCCTTATCGATTGTCCCTCCTTCGATCCAGGAACGAGGCGAGCCGGGCAGATGCTCTTTGAAGACTCCGAGAGCCTGCTTCACAAGCTCTCGCCGGTCTGCAAGGAAGAGGACCCGCTGAATGCGTTCATACCGCTGAAGCATCTCCACAAGGGCCACGGCAACACGGGTCTTTCCGGTACCCGTAGCAAGGACCAGGAGGAAGCGACGCTGGGCAGCCTCGATGCGCGCGGCGATCGTCTTCACCGCTTCTATTTGATAGGCTCGGTCAATGATGCGTTCGAGGGGCATCGCGGTCGTGAGGGCATTACCGAAGCGATCAAAGTGTGCGAGCCGCACGAGGTCATCTTCGCTGAAGAACCCGCTGACTTTTCGAGGCGGATAGCGGCTTCGATGCCAGAACCAGATCTCGTCGCCGTTGGCCAGGAACACGAAGGGGTTGGTGCTGTGCATGGCGCCCAGCGTCTCAGCATAGTCCGCTGCTTGGCGTTCACCTTCGAGCGGATCACGGCTCGAGCGCTTGGTCTCAACGATGGCGAGCGGCTGGCCCAGACTGTCTAAAAGGACGTAGTCAGGAAGCTCCCCGGCGGCGCGGGGAGCATCGGTCTTTATCCGGAACTCTTCGACCAACCGCAGGTTCGCGACGGACCAGCCAGCGCGCGCCAGTTGCAGATCGATCTTTTCCTGGCGTGTTTGCCTTTCAGGTCTCATGCCGATGAGCCGACAGAGAAATGAGCTCTCGGTCGGGGTCGATGATTCTGGGCCTCGCCCGAAACCTCAGCCGACTGCTGCCAGCCGAGGAGTGAAGACCGACACGTGCCGGCAACCCAATCAGGCAATAGCGCGCGCGATAGTAACACCTCTTGGCACTGCGATGGCAAGCCTTGCCTCCTTGCTTTCGAACTTCGCACGGCCTAAAGTGCCTGACAGGCACCCTCCAATTGATGAAGGCACCTGAACCGCAGAGCATCTCGGCGGCCACACGCGAACTTACAATCTAACCTTACCTCGTCAGGGTTCAATCTCCGGCGCCAAGAAGTAGGCCTGCTGAACCGCAGCTTCCTGCGCGCCACGTCCTCTACTAGCTGGACTCTAGCTTACCGTAGGACTCGCCCGAGGCCGAAGGATCTTCCTTCGCTCCCCGGAGCGATCGAACTCTTTGGCGTCCTTGGTGAAGCCGACGTGAGAGGGATGCTCGATCAGGTGAGGGGGGACGCCGACCAGGTCAGCCCCGTACAACTCCCGCAGTTGGGCTCGGACCTTTCCGGCGAGCTGCTCACCCGGCCGGTCGATCCCGCCGCTTCCGCGACCTGGGCGACGATCTCGTCCAGAGAGGCGGACTCGGACGCCGGTTCGAGGACGAGGGCCGCCATGGGACTCACCCGCCGATAGCGGATGTCGTCGCCCTCCTGGTGGCAAAGGACGGTGACGTCGCTCTCGGGCGGGGGCTCGGGGCCGGAGGTCGCGAGGTCGAGAGGAGCCGGGCCCGGCGTCAGGGTGAACGTGGCACCTCGGAGGTCGATCTCTTCCCAAGGGGGGCGAGGCCCATGCCCGAGGCGCTGTGGGCGACCGCGATCTCTCTCCGGTGGCCCAGAACCAGCCGTCCGGCCTCCGTTGGCCTTAGCCAAAGTTCTATCCCAGCGCCCGGGCCGTCACCGCTGAGCTCAGCGGGGATGGCGGCGCCGGCGCCGGCGATCACGTCGAGCCCCGCGTCCTCGGACTCCCGGCCCGCCAAGGGCGCGAGGAGGCGGCGCCCGCTCGGCGTAGTCGGGCCGCTCGAAGATCTCGGCCAGCCGGACGGCCACCCAGACGAGCCCACCCGGCCCGCTGTGGAAGCCGAACAGGTCGGCGGGGTAATCGCCGCGGGCCAGAGCGCGCTCCAGCCCCCCTCGTGCGGCCCGGCCCACCTCCACCTTTCCAGTGGCGCGGTAGAGTTCGCCCAGGAACTAAGCGATTCCGGCCGCTCCCTGGTAGAGCTGGCCCTCGGCCCGGATGGTGCGGACAGGGTTCTTCGGGTCCTGCTGGCGCGAGGCGCCGGCCGATGGAAAGAGCCGTGTCGAGAAGCTCGGCCGCCGCCATGCTCCTGGCCTTCCCAGGGTTTCCCGCGATCAGCACGATCGGCGGCGCGGGGCCTTCGTCTCTTTCAGGACCGAGCCCGGCAGCGCAGGCTTCCGTGGCTCGCCTCTTCGGCGTAGCGCAAGAAGAACCAGCGGACCGCGCCGGAACGGCACGCCCGGGCGAGCGGCGCCACGACCTCGGGAGCGGTCCGCTTCTTCGCCGTAGACGTGGCCTTCGAAGAAGAGGTAGGCGGCGAGCCACAGGGGTTCGCCCTGGTTGTAGGACGGTTCCATCAGCCTACCCTTCGCGTGAGCGCATCACGCCGCCTCCTGTTGAGCCTCCAACTCCGTTGCAGTCTTGAGGATCAGCTCGACGGCGGCGCACGTCCGGTCGAGAAGCTCGGTGCAGACGGACAATAGATCGCGGGAGTGTCTCTGGCAGTAGGTGGTGATGTACCGGTAAGCGCCCCCGCGGTCGCTCTCGACAGTCTGGCCCAGGCACTCTAGCAGGACGGCACCACCGAGCTCCGCCACCACCTCGTTGTCGAGTTTCTGGCCACGGCCTCGGGTGAGCGTCCCGAGCCGGTCATCCGCTCCGTGGCAGAGCTCATGAGTCCAGGTGGCCAGGTTCTTGACCGCCAAGCCGATCTCGACTCCCGGCAAGTAGTAGCCGAGCTGTCTGTCGGGAGACGCGGAGGTGACCCGGAGCCCCCAATGGCGGGCCACTTCGAGGAGAGGGAGGGTTTCGAGGAATTGGTTCGGCTCCGACATCTCCGGAAGAGGCTCGCCTTCGGTCTGGTCGTAGCCGAAGACCGCGATGGCCCGGAAGCCCGAGACCCGGAGATCCTCTCCCTCATCGATGGCGAGGTCTGAATCGTCCTCGGTCTGGTTCTTCTTCCGGGCGACACACGGTCCGAGAATGTAGAAAGCGCGCTCGCCGGCGCGGACGTGGCGGCCCACCTCGCTCCACTGGCGGAAGCCGCGGGCATCGGAGTGGCCACGCAGGGCGGCGATCAGCCGGTTGCGCCGGCTCCACCGGGTGCAAGGGGAGTCGAGATGGCGGGGGAGAAACGTAAGTGCGAGGGCCTTGGGGACGGCACCGGACTGGAAGGCTTCGAGGATCTCGGCGGCGACCTTCTGCGCATTGGGCGTGACTTTCATGGTCTCTCTCCTGGGAAGCCGAGAGAAGGCGTTTCTGCCTTCTCTCTTTGCTCCCCATCCCCCTCCTCCTCTCCCGCTTCTTCTGTCTTCGATGCCAGCTCCTTTACCCGGCGGCGTCGACTGCGCTCAGCAGGAGAGCGCGGTGTTCTTCCTCGAGGTGGGTGGCTGCGGTGATGCGGGCGCGGCAGCGCGCCCGGAGGGCGGTGGGATCGGTGGTGCGGAAGTACGGTGCGAGAGCCCAGGCGAGGGGGACCTGGCGGTCCGCGTAGTACTCGGCGCGGAGGTCTTTGAGACCGCCCCACGCGGTGTAATAGACCCGGACCAGATCCTGGTCAAACAGGCGGCAGAGAGAAGCAGTTTCGAGATTGACTCCGGGCCGGCCTCCATCGAGATAGACGACGCTCAGGAGGAACGGATCAATGACGCCAAGATCAAACTTCGCCAGAGGGCCGGTGATCGCTTGGGTGATCTCCTTGGGGAGGAGAAAGCGTTCCTGAAGGAGGACGAGAATCGTGACGATCTCCTGCGTTTGCGGCGCGAGGACGGTTGCGGCGACGAACGTCGGGTCGTCCGTGTCCAGCACGGTCAGTTGTTGAAGATCGAGAAAGTTGACCGAGTCGGAATCGACGAGGCGGAGGTAATCCGGGAGGAAGGCTTTCACAAGCTCGTGCAGGCGTTCGATCGTGAGGCGTGGTCTGTTGGTCGCTACGGTTGGGGTGGGCTGGCTGGTCATGATGGATCTCCTTTCGGGTTGCTCCTGACGAGCCGCGACGACCCGAGGGGAAGAGGCCGGGCTGTCAAGGCCGCGCGGAGCGCGCCCGGAGGGGCTTGCGCCTTGCGGCCCGGCCGCCCTCGGGTAGATCAGCGGAGAGGAGGAGCGAACCGAGAGGAGAGAGGGAGAGAAGCCGGCGCCCCCTCGACGAGAGCACCGGCCTGGCTTCGTTACGCGGCAGAGGCCGTGTCGTTGGCAGGCAGGTGAATCCATCCGGCTGCGGTCTCTGGAAACCAAACCCTGCCGGGGGCGATCAAGGCCACGAGCTCGCCGCCTTCGAGGCGGTCTTCGGCCTCGGTCACCTCGACGATGACGGCGTAGCCAAGCTTCGGAACATGGCGGCTCACCAGGGCATCGCCCTGATCGATCTGATAGGCGACATAGCTGCACAGACATCGAGCGCAGGAGCAACAGCAGTCGCCCTTGGGGTGGCAGCCGGATTCGGCCGTCTCGCAGCAAGGGACCTGGCGCATCCGTTCGACCGTCTGGAGGATGGCCTCGTCCTCGGACGTTGTGAGAGTCATCGGGGTCTCCTTCCTATTGGCAGAAAGCGCACCGTTGGTCGGGCTGGTGAAAGCGCGGGGCGGCGACTCCCCAACTCCGTGCGTACTGGTCGGACTGTCCGGCGACTGCGTCCCGGATGTAGAGGCACGCTTTGTCGAGGCTCCGGACCCAGCCGAAGGTGATCGAATCGACCTGGTACCACTGGCCGTTGAGACGGCGGAGGACGGCGTACTCTTGAGCACCGTCCAGAGAAAAGCTGTCGTTGAGAAAGAGCGTGTCCGGAGTATCGGCGAGCTGAAAACCGGCGCACAGGCACCAGACATACCTGATCAGTTTTTCCGCCAGCTCTTCGACCGTTAAGACGGTCTCGAGACAGAAGACTCTGCGTTCGTGGCACATTGCGGATAGACCTCCTGAAGGGCTGCTCAAGGGGAAAGGGCTCCGGGAGGGCGTCTCCCGGAGCCCGGTTGGATCAGAAGGGCAGGTCGTCCTCGACGTCGTTTTCGCCCACGACCTCGAAGTCGTCTCGGGCCTCGGTCTCGGCCGGGAGCCGCTTGGGCTGGATCTCGGCGCTGGCAAGGATGAGCTCGCGGATGCTCTTCTGCTCGCCGTCCTTCATGTAGCCGCGATCCCGGAAGAAGCCGGTGACCTTGAGGCGGTCGCCCTTGTGGCAGGCGGCGAGGTGCTCCTCGAAGTCCACCAGGCGGTGCCAGCGGGTGATCAGCTCATCGTTCTCGTCCCGGCCGTTGACGGCGAGGCCGACGGTGCGGATCTGGCGCTCGGGCAAGGTGTGCTCCTGGGTGACCGCCTCGTCCTTGGCGAAGTCGTAATACTCCTTGGTGACGGTGCGGCCCTTGAGGGTGCGGGTCTCGGGGTCGGCTCCCAGGTTGCCGTAGAGGGTGATGTGAGGGGTGCGCTGGCTGTTCATGAGTGCTCTCCTTTTCGGGTTTCGGTTTCGCTCCTGACGAGACGCGGGGACCCGAGGGGAAAGGACGGGCTGTCAAGGCCGCGCGCAGCGCGCCCGGAGGGGCTCGCGCCTTGCGGCCCGTCCGCTCTCGGGTACGAAAGCGAAAAGGAGGGGCGGACCGGAACCGGAAGGGGAGAAGACAGTTGGGCCAGTGCGGCTTGAATCGCCTTCCTGGCGACCTGGGGGCGGGCTTCGAGAAACGGCATGGAGGGCCGATCTGGCAAGGAGACGATTCGCCCAGATGAGGGACGCACGTCCGGAAACTTGGAGTCAGAGCCTGGCCCTGGCCTAGCCTCGGCCTAGCCTGAACCGAGGCCTGAACAACTACGCTCCGGAAGAACTCAAGAGAGGCGCCCCCGGTCTGCACCCGTCCGCTCCTCGACCGCCCGCGAAATTTTCCGAAAGCCGCGGTGCGGCTCTTACCGGCCGGCGTCAGGTCGCGTCGAACGGCGGGAGGGCCTCGGGATCGATGGCTGGCCGCATGGGCTCCTCGCCGAAGAGACCCAGGGATCGCTCGACTGGTTCAACCAGGCCCGAGGGCGGATTCCTTGTCGTCAGGATTCAGCTCAGCGCCGGGATCATCGGCGAGTCCGAGTGCCCAATCCTCTCGCGAAGGAACTCCTGGGAACCGAAAGCGTTCTTGAGAGCCAGCTCCTGGTCACCCGGAAGCAGTTGGACCGGATGATCGACGCCGCAGTACGGCGCACGCTGCAGCGTCTCCTCGAGTCCAAGAATCCGAGCGGGCCTACCAAGCCATGAAGTCGCGCAGGGACGTCCAGGCGCCGGAGGCTCCCAAGATCAGGTGATCGGCTAACCGGATGCCAAGGATCTGGGCCGCGTCGGCCAGGTTTTTGGTGAACGCCTTGTCGTCGGCACTGGGCAACGGAACACCGCTCGGGTGGTTGTGAAACACGATGATGACGGCGGCGCCGACGAGCAAAGCCTGCTTGAGGACCTCGCGTGGCTCGACGCTGGCGCGGTCCAAGGTCCCGCGGTAGATCTCGCTGTGCTGGATGACCGTGCCGGCGTTGCTGAGAAAAAGGGCACCGAAGGTCTCCTGATCGCGGGTGCCATAGCGCAGACTGAGATAGCGAGCGATGTCCTCCGGGCGGCAGAGAGGATTTTTGGGGGGAATGCGTTCCGCGGCGAGCCGGCAGGCGAGCTCGCGGATGGCAAGAAACTGAGCGCAGTGCACCGGGCTCAACGAGAAGGAGGCCAAAGATCCTCTGGAGAAGAGCCGCAGAAGCTCGCCCGTATGAAGCTTAAGCAGGTCGTGGGCGCTCGCCACATCGATGCCGAGAACGGTCGCCAGAAGCTCCTGATCGTTCAACGACTCGGCGCCGGCGGCGCGCAAAATCCGATCCTTGGTCGAGTGCGCCTCCGCGGGCTCGCTCTCGAAGTCCCACGCCATCCATTCCTCGTCGCCTGAGACCTCCAGGACATCTTGCATGAGAAGCTCTCCTTTCTGGAGAGGCCCGTGAGGGCCTCTTCCCCGCAGGTTCCGAAACCCTCTCTCTCCTGCTGTTGGAGGGGCGGAGGCTGCGGGGCAAGCCCCCCGGAGCCGGACGCCGCCGAGCTCCCTACTCGGTCTCTTCGTCGGAGAGGCGGGCACCCGGGTCGGCTCCACAGCCGGACCAATCGTCGAGGTAGCTCAGCCGGTCGAGCCATGCGGTCGTGCGGGCGTAGAGATCGGCCTCCCAGAGGGCCGGCGGGATGGGAGGGTGCGCGGCATTCTTCTGGGCGGCCCTGGCCTCGCGCCAGGCCTGGACCTTGGCGCGGAGAGCTTCGAGGTTGGGCTTCTTGACGGGGTGGGGCTCGGATTCGTTCATGCCCCGCGAGAACCCCGGAGGCTGGCCGGCCGTCCAGGCCGCGCGGAGCGCGCCCGGCACGGGTCGCCTTGACCGGCCGGGCCGGCCTCCGGATCAAAACCGCGGGAGAACGAAGACGAGCTCCACTTCGGCAAGCCTCACCGTCCCCAGCAAGCGCCCGATAGACCGCTTGGCCGAGCGACAGAGCCGACCCGAGCGAGGTCGTCTCCTCGGCGGAGGCGCCGGCCGCTTCGAGAGCAACCTGCAGATCGCCTCCTCACTGCGGTCGAATTTTCCGCGCGATTGTGGGGCGTCTTGCCGATAACTCGGGATTATCGGAAGCAAAGTGGTGCAAGCAGGCGACAATCGCAGAACCACCGGTTTCTGAACCTTGCTCCGGTTCTCCAAGATACTGCGGGCGGCCCCGGTCATCGAACCGGCGGCTATCTGATTGCTCTCCAGACGGTTACAACCAGCTTTGTAATGGAGACAGGGAGTTGCATGAGCACAGCCGACCAGAATGACCAGTAACCTCTGAAGCGGACCCATTGAGCTTTCTTGAGGCGCCCCTCGGCGAGAGCCTCACAATACTCATCGAGCATGTCACGGAGGGTTGGCTCAATGACAAGTTGAAATATTTTTCTTGAAAATAAAGTGCGCGCTAACGCTTGAAGATATGAACCCGGAGGCGCTTGAACTGTTGGAAGTTTTTTGTGATATGGAATTTTCAAGCTAAAAATACGATTGCAGAAAAACATAAGGCAGTTGCCGAAAATCAAGATAGCGGCAGTCCGAAGATCTAGTCCTTTTGAGTTTCTTTCGAATGCAAACAAAAAGAACAACAAGAATTCCAACGCGAGGGTTAATTTGATTAACGAAGAGAAAGTGATACTTAAAAAGTAACGCATCACGCACCCCCCCAGGCAAGAGTCATGGAGGCGCTGGCTAGCTCTAGCGCATTGAGAACTCGGACTCCATGGCCGGTTGGACGGAAGACACGAGCATTGAGGCCACTTCCATCGTCTCGAGGTATTTCTCTCGACTCGACGAGGCCTTTGTCGGCCATGCGGTTGAGGGTAACGTAGACGGTGCCTCTCTTGAGCTCGCCGTCAGACTCTCGAACGAGCTCTAGACCATAGGCTTCTCCCTTGGTGAATAGGTAGCGGAGGATCAGGGCTTCTTTGGGAGAGAGTCTAGGCATGTTCATGGGTCGGTAGTGTACAACTTGTAAGACTAGGGTGCAAGCGTTTAGTACACCCCCACCACATGCCCAATTTTTTTCCTCAGTCCCGTGGCGCCGCGCAGCCAGGGGCTTCACGCAGGGGGCGCCCCCTGGACGATCGTGTCATGGATGCTTTGGCGCTGCCGCCTTAGAACCAATGCGCGCCGCGTAGGGTGGACGATCAATAGGACCGCCGCTGTGTGGTCTCCAGCTCCAACGACAGGACGTTGCGCGCCGCATCATTGTGGCTGGTGATAGTCTGGGCCGCATTCACCTCTTCCGCTTCGTTGAGTCCTGAACCCGACGGTTCAGCTCGGCTTGATCTTGAGAACGGTTTCTTTGGACCGACTTCTCGGGTAGCACCGGGATCTTGTCGCCGGCTGATAAACAGTCCTTATCGGAACCAAACAAAGCGCTTTGCGGCGGGTCGAGATCGTCGGGCTCAGTGCGGCCGGCCCACGGCCGGCCGTAGCGAGACCACGTTCAGCCGCGGCGCCATGCCCGCGGTAGCGTCCGTCTCGTTCCTCGGCTACCAGGACCTGCGCGACAACCGGGCCAGCGCTGTCGGCGGATTACTCTCCCGCTCGTCGTGCGTTGCCTCCGGCGACTGCGACGACAGCGTAGGAGGCGACCTGGGGGTCGAGGTCTTCGCCCAACGCTTTCAACACCGCGGTCGCCTCGGACCCTCCTACCTCCGCAAGGACGGACAGGGCGAAGATGCGACGCACTGGGTCTTCGGAACGGGCCAGGCTAAGGGCCCAGTCGAGACCCGCAGCGGGTACCCGGCCGAGAACGCGGAGCACCTTGTCACGCTCGAGGGTGAGAAGATCCTTGTCATAGGGAGCCTTCGAATCGCCCTCCGGCACCGCGAGTTCGCGCTCGATCGGTGCCAGGATGCGCGTGTCGTAAAACTGAGGAAACCTCTCGCTCTGATCGACCAGCTTGTCGCCTTCGAAGCGGAAGACGGCCGTCCACCCGGCCATGGGTTTGGCACCGAGGTAGGGTGTCAGGCTCTGCCGGAGCAGGATCTCGACTCTCCCATCGCCATTGAGATCCTGGACGGCGCCATCTAGAGATTCGATGTTCCACGCGTCGACTACCTGCACCGTGAGCCGCTTACCGCCGTCGTGTAGCACCAGCAGGTGGTTGAAGAAGCGACGGCCCGAGTAATCGACCGTGGCGATCAGATCGGCTCTGCCATCATTGTCTAGGTCGAGAACGCGATAGTCGCCCAGCGTGGCGTCCTCGTAAGCTTCGCCGGCATTGGCGCGCAGGTAGGCGTCGATAGCGGACCGCCCGCCGAATGGTCGGAGACCGGCGACTGGCGGCGCGGCGAAGCCCACGCCAATAGCGGCCAGAATGCCGAACGCCACGAGGAGAGCAATCAGGGGGGTGCGTTGTTTGGGCATCGTCAGGCTCCTATTCAAAGTGAATCGATTGGAAACAGCTGTTGGCGTAGCCGACGCCCAGACGATTGCCGGCGTTGTTCACGATCCAGGTCCAGCCGTTGCCCGACCGGGTGGGAGCGTAGTACTGCTTGCCGAGGTCGGCGGACGCACGGGGTCCATAGAGTACGAGAGCCATGTGCTCCAACTCGACGGACGTCAACTCACGGAGTCCCGGATGCATCTGGATAATTCGCTTCATCAGCCGCCCGGCGCTCGCGAGCTTCGCCTTGAACAAGGTGACGCCCGCCTGGGTATTGACTTGCCAGTCCCATGCGTACTTCAGATTTTCTTTTGTCGGCATCATCATGAGACCAATATGGCTTCCGTGGTCCTCCGCGCTCTCGTACGGCCAGAGGGCGGAGGTCCCATAAAGCAATCGGCCCCTAAACTGGAAGTAGGTGCTCTCAACCTGAGCCACGCCTGTCATCAGGCGCGGCGTGGCCCCCTGGCTGTAGAGGCTGAGCAACCGCTCAGTGATGTCGTGGTCCGGAACAGGGGCGCCGGTGATTAGGAATTTGGTTGTCCGGGTTTGCTCGCCGGACTTCGCAGTGACGGTGACCTGGCCTCCTTGGCTGGCATAGGTCTGGTTTTCTGATCCGCTGTCCAAGGTCTTGAATGTGCGGGTCGAGTGGAACGGCGGGTTCGGGCGCTTGCCGCTGGTCTGATACTCCAGCGCGGCCGTCCAATTCACGGCGCCGGCTGCCCCCGCTGCTTTGAAGGTGACCGACGGGCTAGCGGTGTAACTCATCTCTGACAGAGAGACCACTTTGCCGGACAGCGGTGACGCGATGGCGAATCCGTGGGTGACCGTGGCCACCCACGAGCCTGTGTTGTCGTAGTAAAAATCGTCGTTCACGCCCAGCTCCAACTCACCGCTCGCAGACGCTGCCAGGGTCAACGACGTACCCACTTGGAACGGAGGGCCACCGCCGATCCTCCCAATCAGCGACCAGCAATTGAGCCCGGGAGCCACGACGCCCGGCGCGCTTGTGGCGCATTGGGCCCAGGCCACGCCATTGGGATCCGAGGTGCAGCTAGGACAGGTGCCTGTGTACCAGTTCATGATGCCGCTGGCGTGAATGGTCAGGCCCTCGCCGGTGGCCACTGAGATCCCCGTGGGCGTCCATGTTTGCGTCAAGACAATGTCTATGTTCGTTTGTGCCGGTGCGGCATGAGCGCTGAGCCAGAATATAAGCACGGCGAGGAGGCAGCGGCGGTGGAAAAAAATGAGAGATTTGGACGATGGCGACGGGACGAAGGTGGGTGTGGATCTGTGGCTCATCTTGTCCTCTCAAAGGCACAGTTTTGGCGGCTGGGCTAAGACTCCAATGGCGGTTAGACCGACCCCTTGGAGGGACCAAGCACAGAGGGCTTCTCTTTCTAGTGCACCGTAGATGATAGATTCAAAAGTCCCTAAAGGCAACGTCATTGAAGGATGTAAACACGTGCATGGAAAGTCACTCTGGGGTAGCCGCGCGCTACAGGGCGGCTCGGCGTGCTCGCGGGGCCATTCCCTACTGGCTTGCTCATCAGTTTCTGTGGGCTGAAGCCCAAAGGGTGCGCCGATAGGCCGCCGGGCGCGGCTGCCGGGAAGGTTTTCTGACCTTCCCGGCGTTCGTATCGCTCGGCAAACTCCGGCAGTTTACCCGGGTACGGGTACATTCCCGTCCGCGGTGCCTGCTGTCGGTTTATCTCCCAGCAGACGGCGGAGGTGGACCTCCACCAGGGTGGCTGCACGCGCCAGGTCGGGACCATGCTGGTGAAGATAGACCGTGTCGGTCATCGGGCGCCCGCGGTGTCCCATCAGTTGCGCCCGGTGCTCCGGCGCGATGATTCCAACCGAATGAGTGGAAAACCCATGACGCAGGACCTTGACCGGAAACTCGGGCAGACCGGCTGTGCGAAGAACCTCCGCCCATACGTCGTTGAGGTCATAGTAGGGCTGTCCTATCCTCCTGCCGGGCACCGTCAGGTGCTCCCACCCCGCCGGGCGCGGAATCTCCCGCAGGCACCGCACCGCGTCCGGACCGAGGAAAATCCAACGGCCTCCCAGCTTGCCGCCGCGGTCTCCCTTGGCGCGCGGAATGCCGATCCGCGGCACAGCGTCGTCCAACCGGCACCACTCCAAGCGAGTCCACAGCAGCTCAGAGCGGTGGCGCACGCCGGTGTAGATCACCACCCGCAACGCGAGGAGCGTCAGCAGGGACAGCGGAGACTTCAACCCCTGTGCGAGACGAGCTTCAAAATCGCGCATGACCTCGCCGACGAGACCATAGCTCGCGGCGTCGAGAAAGTCCTCGCTCCGGCGTTTCTCATAGCGCGGCACCAGCCGCGCCGAGGCTACGTTGCGTGAGACCCATTCCATCCGGACCGCGAAGTCCAAGGCAGAGCTGAGCTGCTGGAGCGCAAGGTTGGCGGTGACCCGGCCTCCCGCCCTGACCTCCGGTCGTTGCGCGACCGCTTGGACGGGGATGTCCCGCTTGATCTGGCGCACCACCTCGACCGTCACTTGAGGCAGCGTCAACCGGCCGACCGCCGGCAGCAGGTATCGCTTCCAGACGTCCCCGTAGGCCTTCAGAGTCGTCTCTCGAAGAACCTCCCCTTTCGTCTCCCGCAGATCCGTGAGGAACTCCTGATGGAGCCGTTCGAGCGTCATGGAGCGGCCACGGCTCAGAGCGGGTAAGAGCCCTCCTGCGTCCTGGAGCTGGCGGGCCAGTTGAAGCGCCGCCAGGCGCAGCGTCTCGACCTCCTGGATCGACATGTCGGCGTGCACTGGAGCGACCGAATACCAGCGGCTGTGGTGTCGCACGCCGATCTTGACGGACGATTGTCGGACACGGAGACAGACAAGGGTCCGGCCTTTTTCCAAGATGTAGTAACCGGCGTCGGAGCCTGCGGGTCTGCGGAAGGCTTCTCGGATGGTGCCGGGGTTGATGCGGGTCACCGGGGGATGGGCGGGTTTGCGAGGCATCAGCGTTCTCCTGTCTTGTCGTCCCCGTGGGGCGGAGCGGTGGCCGCGCCATGGGCTGACCGGTGGCTGGCCGGAGGGGGAAAGAGCCCCGACAGGCACGGCCTGGCCGGTACGTATTTGGTACTTTCCCCGTTCGGAATTGGGGGTATTTCAGGGGTGGAACGCTGCAAGCCAAGACGAGACGAACAACCGCAAAGCCCCGCGGATGCTCGCTTCGGAGGGGTTTAGGGGAGAACCTATCCGGCTAAGCACCTAACCGTCTTATATGGGGGTGAGAGCGAATCCCGGGTCGACTGGGCGGCAGGGAGGGCGCTCCCATGGAGCCCCATGCCACCCGATCACGACCGGCTGTTCAAGATATTGCTGCGCACTTTCTTCCCCGGTTTTCTCCGTCTGGTCGTCCCGCACCTGGCCGGGAGAATGGATGCGGCGCGAGCCGTCTTCCTCGACAAGGAGCTGCTCGCGGAGGAGCCCTTCCAGGGGAACCGGGAAGCCGACCTTCTCGCCCGGGTGCGGGTGAGGAGCCTCGGCGTGATCCTGGTCCACGTCGAGATCGAGGCCCGCGCCGGCCCGAAGATGCCCGGCCGGCTCCGCGACTATGCGAGCCGCATCCAGGCGGCCTATCGTGAGCAGGTTCTCTCGATCCTCGTGAACCTCCAACGGGGAGAGCCGGGAATTCACCGGCTCCCCCCGGAGGACGATCTGCCCGTGCCGGAGCTTTCAACGTTCCGCTGGGTCGTCTTCAACCTGGAAGGCTGCCCCGGAACGGACTATCTGGCCAAACCAGAGCCCGTGGCCTGGGCCCTCGCCTCCTTGATGAGCCCTGGCGAAGAGAGCCGGGCCACCCACAAGCTCCGCTGCCAGAGCCGGATCGGCGAAGCTCGGATGACCGCCAGAAAGCGCATCCTTCTCCTGGATTTCGTCGAGGCATATCTGGAATTGACACCCGCTGAAGCCGAGGAGTATAAAGTTCTCAGCACGCGATACCGTCGGGGGACAAGAGCGATGTGGATGACCTGGTCGGAGCGACTGAAAGAGGAAGGGAAGAAGGAGGGGCTCCGGCTCGGCAAGCAGGAAGGCCGCAAGCTTGGGCAGCAGGAGGGACTCAAGGCCGGGCAGCGGGAAGGGCTCAAGCTCGGTAAGCAGGAGGGATTGGAAGAAGGCGCGCGCTCCCTCCAGAAGGTACTCCTTAGTCTTCTCGACCAGCGCTTCGGCCCTCTTCCGGAGAGCGTCTACCGCCAAGTGGAAGCCATCGGCTCCCTGCGCCGCCTGACCAGCCTCGCCGAGAAGGTGCTCGTCGTCAACTCTCTTCGTGAGCTGCGGCTTCGCTGAGGCGTGCCCGGCAACGGCGATCGGCGTCGGCGCTCGTGCCTGTTCCGTTAGCCCCGAGGCGGTCTGGGTTTTCCCTCTTTTTGCATCCTGTTGCGTCAATTCGCGTCCTCAGCCAGAAAATACGGGTTGTGACCCGGGCCATCCCGGCCTGCCATGCCTTCGGACGGCGCGAACAAGAGGATTCCTGTGTGCGAACCCAGCGCTCCGGCAATCCGCCTTCTTGATTTCCGCTTCTTCTGTGTGTCAATGTATCTGTAGTTGGAAACTAGTTATCTTTATTGACACGTCGACATGTCTGATGCGCCTCGCGGATGAATGACGGAGCGCGTCCCGATGAGTTAGCTACCCGGAGGACGTTCACGATGTCCAAGCGTGCCAAGAGAGCCAATGATGGACCGGCCACCGACCTCGCCTCCGAAGGCGCAGAGGATCTGTTGAAGCTGGTCTACCGGGATGTCGACGAGGCCATGGCGCTCGGCCGCGAGATTCTCGCCCGGCCGCCGGCCGAACGCCTGGAGTTGGTGCAGGAGGTGCGATTCCAGGATGTCAATCTCTGCCAGGTCCTGAAGTCACAAAGTAAGAGGGCCGGGTGCAAGGACCCGGTGGAGGGGGTGGAGCTCGCCCGCCTCGCGGTGGACATCTCAAACCGGCTCGACGAGGAGCGCCATGGTCGCGGCCTGGTGGTGAGTGCTCAGGTGACGGCGTGGGCCTGTCTCGGCAATGCGTACCGGGTGGCCTCGGATTTGGAGCGTGCCGAGGAGGCGTTGGACGAGGCTGAGATGCGCCTGCGGCGGAGTAGCGGCGAGCCATACACAGAAGCCAAGATCTACAGATTCCGCGCTTCTCTCCGCAGCTCGCAGGGCCGGTTCCGCGAGGCCGCCAAGCTCCTCGACCCAGCTCTCGCCATCTATCGCCAGGATGGAGAATCCTATCTTGAGGGTAAGACGCTGATGCAGAAGGCGATGGCGCTCACCTATGACGGGAAGATCGAGCGCGCGGCCCGGCTGCTGTGGAGGGGGTTGTCGCTGATCGAGCCCTGGGAGACTTCCCGGCTGTTCATGACCTCACGGCACAACCTGATCGGATATCTCAACGAGATCGGCAGCCCGGACGCGGCGCTGGAAACGGTTCATAGGTCGCGCCTCCTCTATCTGGACTTCGGCGACCCGAGCCTTCTGGCGCGGCTGAGCTGGCTGGAGGGGAGGCTCAACCGCGATCTGGGCTGGGTGGACGAGGCCGAGGTCGCGCTGAAGGATGCCTTGAATTACTTCGACCGGCACATGGGCTGGTTCGACGCCGCCATGGTCCTGCTCGATCTTGCGACCGTGTATGAACACCACGGGGACGGCGCCGAGCTCCAGCGTCTCGCCGAGATGGTGCCAATGTTCGCCGCGTGGGCCGATCTTCCCGAGATGCTGGCGCCTCTGGCGCTCTTTCAAAAGGCCGCCGCGGCAGAACAGGTCGACCGCGCGTTGCTCGACCGGATCGCAGCGAATATGCAGCAGACGCCCATTTCCTTCGCGCCTATGCCTGGCTCCGTCTCCAGCGACCGGTCAGTCGTAGTGTGCCTCCAAATCTAAACCGCGCTTCCGGGGGATCGAGCCTCGCCGCGTGCTCGTCGTCAGCTCGCTCCGCGAGCTGCGGCTCCGCTGACCTCCTTTACGCCCCCGCCTCGCAACGGCGCTTCAGGATTTTCAGGATGTACTCCTGCACGTCGCGCATGATGAAGTCGGTCCACAGTCCTGAATAGAGGTTGAAGCGGGTGGAGAGCCGGTGGGTGCTGGCGAGGTGGAGCACCACACGTCCGGGGGCGATGGGCTCGATCTCGTACTCGCCGCGCAGGACATCGAAGAACGGACCACCCACGGTGACGTGCTCGTCCAGGGTGGTCTGCGGGATGCTGGTTGGATCGGCGGCGATCGAGAAGGCCAGCCGGTGCCCGGGCTCCCAGTCGGTGACGGTCTCCACGAAGACGACTCCCCCCTCGAAGCTGGCGTGCCGGACTCCCCCGACGCCCTCGTGCGACAGGGTGGCTTCCAACGGCCGAGGGAAGCCGATGGCGTGGAACCAGCTCCGCGTCTGTTCGTCAGGACGGATGGCCGGCACCCGCGCGATGTTGCGCCAGACGACGGCAGGATCGGCGGCGATCTCGATCTGGGTGTTGACCACCCGGCGTTCGTCCGGCAGCGGCAGCCGGTGCTCCAGCGGAGCGGCGACGAACGGCAGGATCAGGAACGAGGCCAGGACCAGGGTCCGGCCGCGCCGCCGCAGCCAGAGGCCGGCCAGACCCGCCGCGAGACCTCCCAGGCTGGCGAGGATCAGGAAACCGGGTGTCCAGAGGATGAAGCAGATGAGCCCCTCCCAGGCCAGGGCCAGGGCGGAGAACAGCGCCAGGAGCGACGCCAGCCAGGGGATCAGAAGCCACTGCCACCATCTCCAGGGGCCGTGCCGCTCGCCCACCAGGACCGTGGCCACGCCGAGGGCGAAGGGGACCAGGAAGATGAACGAGAACGTCATGACGCCGAATACGTCGTTCCTGGTCTCCTTCAGATCGAACAGGAACCGCGCGGACAGACCGTAGGTGACGCCGATGAGCAGCGACACCAGGAGCACCGTTTTCTGGTTCCTTACCTTGCCAGCCATGCCGACCCCTCTCTCCTGGATGGTGGACGCTCTCTTCGTGTCGTGTGAGAATACCGCGACGCCCTGCCGGGCAGTACCGTCCGGAATCAAATCCGTCACACCCCCTGGGGAGGAGAGACATATGGCAACCACTGCGGAACCGACCGCTGAAGCTCGCACTCTGGTCCACTACGAGGTCAAGGAGGGGATCGCCTATCTGACCCTCGACGATCCTCCGGCCAATACCTACACCCACGAGATGATGCGGCAGCTCGACACCGCGATCCTCCAGGCGCGCTTCGACAAGGACGTCTACGTCCTGGTCCTTCAGGGCCGCGGCGAGAAGTTCTTCTGCGCCGGCGCCAACATCAACATGCTCAAGGGCTCGGATCCGTACTTCAAGTACAACTTCTGCCTGCATGCCAACGAGACCCTCAACCGCCTGGAGCAGACCCCCAAGCTCGTCCTCGCCGCTCTCGAAGGGCACACGGTAGGCGGCGGTCTCGAGATCGCCATGGCGGCGGACATCCTGATCGCCAAGAAGGACTCCGGCAAGGTCGGCCTCCCCGAGATCAACCTCGGCGTGCTCCCCGGCACCGGCGGCACGCAGCGCCTCGCCCGCCGCGTCGGCAAGACCCGCGCGATCGACCTGATGATCACCGGCCGCCTGATCACCTTCGAGGAGGCCAAGGAGTTGGGGATCGTCAACTACATCCACGACGGCGCCGACTTCGCGGGCCATGTCCATGAGTTCGCCCGCCAGTTCTGCCCGCCGAACCGCGCGTCGAAGGCGGTCGGCCGGATCAAGCGGTCGGTCCAGTCCGGCGCCGAGGTGCCGTTCGAGAGCGCGCTCGCGATCGAGCGCGAGCTGCAGCAGCAGCTCTTCGAGAGCTCGGACGCCAAGGAAGGGCTCGACGCCTACGTTACCAAGCGGAAGCCGGAGTTCAAGGGCTTCTGATGGCTGACGCGCTCGCGGCAGTCTCGGACGCGCGGGTGGAGCTGCCCCCCGCGCGGCTGTGGATCAACGGCGCCTGGGTGGAGCCGGAGGGCGGACGCGTGTTCGTCACCGAGAACCCGGCGACCGAAGAGCCGCTCTGTGAGATCGCCGCGGCGAGCGCCGCGGATGTGGACCGGGCGGTTGCGGCCGCCCGGACCGCCCTCGACGGCGACTGGGCTCGCCTTTCCGCCCACGAGCGTGGCGCTCTGCTCTGGAAAATCGCCGACGCCCTCGAAGCCCGGGCGGACGTCTTCGCCCGCCTGGAGACTCTGGACAACGGCAAGCCGATCTATGAGTCGCGCTACGTCGACGTCCCCGGCGCTGTCGAGGCCCTGCGCTACTACGCGGGCTGGGCCGACAAGATCACCGGCACGACGCAGCCGGTGAGCGGTCCGTTCGTGCTCGCCTACACGCTGCGCGAGCCGGTCGGCGTCGTCGGCGCCATCACACCATGGAACTTCCCGCTGATCCAGGCCATCTGGAAGATCGCCCCGGCGCTCGCCTGCGGCAATACGGTGGTGCACAAGCCGGCCTCCTACACCCCGCTCACCGCGCTCAAGTTCGCCGAGCTGGCCGCCGAGATCGGCCTGCCGCCCGGTGTGCTCAACGTGGTGCCGGGGAGCGGCGGCGAAGCCGGAGGCGCCCTGGTGGCGCATCCCGGCGTGGCCAAGATTTCCTTCACCGGCTCCACCGAGGTCGGGCGCACCATCATGCGCGGCGCGGCGGACAGCATCAAACGGCTGACCCTGGAGCTGGGCGGCAAGTCGCCGAACATCGTCTTCGCGGACGCGGATCTCGACGCTGCGGCCAAGGGAGCCTACACCGGCATCTTCTATGGCAAGGGAGAAGTCTGCGCCGCCGGCTCCCGCCTGTTCGTCGAGGCGAAGGTGCACGACGACCTGATGAGCCGGCTCCTCGCCCGCACCAAGCGGCTGGTCCCCGGCGATCCGCTCCATCCCAACACCCGGCTCGGAGCCCTGGTCTCGCGGACGCAACGCGAGACGGTGCTGCGCTATGTCGAAGAAGGGCGCCGCGAAGGCGCCCGGGTGGTCGCGGGCGGCGCGGCCGCGGACGTCGGCGGCAAGGGCTGGTTCATGCAGCCCACGATCCTCGACGGCGTCGGCAACGACATGGTGATCGCCCGCGAGGAGATCTTCGGACCGGTGCTCGCGGTCATCCCGTTCACCGAGGTCCAGGAGGCGGTGGACCTCGCCAACGCGTCGATCTACGGTCTCGCGGCCGGCGTCTGGACGCGCGACATCGGCAAGGCGCACGATGTCGCCCGCCGTCTCCAGGCCGGCACGGTGTGGATCAATCAATACAACTGGTACGACTCCGGCTCCCCCTTCGGCGGCTACAAACAGAGCGGCTTCGGCCGTGAATTGGGCCGCGAGGCGCTCGACGCCTATACCGAGGTGAAGACGGTCTACGTGGGAAGGTAACCCAGGGCGTTGCCCTGGGCTGAGGAAGAACGGCCTTTCAGGCCTAAAACATGGGCGGGTGCAAGGCCCGAAGGGCCGGGCTCCCTCAGCCCAGGGCAACGCCCCAGGTTGGGAGGCGGGCTGGGCCTCGATCTGATTGACGGGTAAGGTAGAAATAGACGCATGACTGACAAACACGACAACGACATCGTCCTCGCCGCGCCGGTGCGGACGCCGATCGGCAAGTTCTCGGGCATCCTGTCGCCGCTCTCGGCCGCGGACCTGGGGACAGCCGCCGCCGCGGCCTGCCTGGCGCGGGCGGGATGTGATCCAATCAAGGTGGACCAGGTGATCTTCGGCCACGGCCGGCAGGCGGGCGGCGGGCCGAACACGGCGCGCCAGATCGGCTACCGCGCCGGGGTGCCGGTGGACCGGCCGGCGTTCACGGTCAATCAGGCCTGCGCCTCCGGGCTCCAATCGATCCTCTCCGCGGCCCGCACGATCCTCACCGGCGAGGCGGACGTGGTGCTCGCCGGCGGCACGGAGAGCATGTCGAATACACCCTATTTTCTACTCCAGGCCCGCACCGGCTACCGCCTCGGGCACGGCGAGATCGTCGACGGGATGTATCGCGACGGCTTCAACGATCCGCTCTCCGGCCTGGTGATGGGCGAGACCGCCGAGGAGCTGGCGGTGGAGTCCGGCATCGACCGCGCCGCGTCGGACGCTTGGGCGGTCGGCAGCCAGAACCGCTGCGAGCGGGCGCGCGCCGCCGGCCGCTTCGATTCAGAAATCACGCCGGTCAAGGTGCGCGGCAAGAAAGGTGATCTTGAGGTCACCAAAGACGAGCATCCGCGGGACGGCGTCACGCTCCCCTCGCTCGCCAAGCTGGCGCCGGTCTTCCGCGAAGGAGGGACGGTCACCGCCGGCAACGCCTCCGGAATCACCGACGGCGCCGCAGCGATTCTCGTGACCTCCCGCCGCGCCGCGCGGGATCTCGGACTGCCGATCGCCGCCCGCCTGCTCGGCTGGCAGGTGGTCGGCGTCGAGCCACGGATCATGGGCATCGGTCCTGTGCCCGCGGTGCAAAAGCTGCTCGCGAAGACCGGCTACGCCCTCTCGGACATCGAAGAGATCGAGCTGAACGAGGCGTTCGCCAGCCAGGTCCTCGCCTGCCTGAAGGGGCTCGGCATTCCGGACACCGCCGAGACGGTGAATCCGGATGGCGGCGCGATTGCTCTCGGCCATCCGATCGGTGCCACCGGCACGCGCATCCTGGTCACCCTGCTCCACGGCATGGCGGCGCGGGACCGGGAGCTGGGCATCGCCACCCTCTGTGTCTCCGGCGGCATGGGCGTCGCGGCCCTGGTGCAGCGGGAGTCTGCGTGAGGGATCTGGTGATCCTCTCGACCGGCTCGGAGGAGTACGCCGAGCCGTACATCGAGTCGCTCAAGGCTGCCGGCCTTGCCGCCGAATCGCTCTGCGTGGTGACGCCCGACCGGCGGAGCGAGGTGCCGGTGCTCGCGGCCCGCGCCGCCGGCCTCGTCCTCTGCGGCGGTCTCGACGTCGATCCGGTCCGCTACGGCGAGGAGCTGCTGCCGGACGCCGGCGTCGAGCTGTTCCCGGAACGTGACGAGGTCGAATGGAACCTCCTCACCGCGGCGCGGCGCGACCGCACGCCGGTCTGGGGGGTCTGCCGCGGTATTCAGGTCCTCAACGTCTTTCTCGGCGGCTCGCTCTGGCAGGACCTGCCGAGCCAGCATCCGAGCGGCGTCGAGCACAGCGTCAGCCAGCCGAAAGATGCCCTGGTCCACACGGTCCAGGTCGCCGGGTCAGCCTCCGGGAGCGGCCTCGGCGAGGTGCTCACCCGCGAGACGCCGCGCGTCAACAGCCGCCATCACCAGGCCATCAAGAGGCTGGGCACCGGGCTCATCCCGGTCGCCGAGTCGCCGGACGGGCTGGTCGAGGCGGTCGAGCTCGACGCCTCCGCCGAGCCCGGCTGGTGGGTCCGCGCTGTGCAGTGGCATCCAGAGAATCTCATCTCCCAGCCGCAACAGCTCGCGCTCTGGGACGGCTTCGCTCGCACCGTTCGCAGCGGTCGTAGCGTCTGGTCCCGGGAGACCTAGATCATGTCCATCGAAGACGCAGTCCGCCTCAGCCGCGAAGGCCGCACCGCCACCGTCATCATCCATCGGCCGCCGCTCAACATCCTCGACATCCCCATGATCCAGCGGCTGGAGCAGGTCCTGACCGACCTCACCGCCGACCGCGACCTCCAGGTCCTGATCCTCGGCAGCGCCGCCGAGCGCGGCTTCTCGGCCGGCGTCTCGATCCAGGACCACACGCCGGACAAGGTCGGCACCATGCTGGACAGCTTCCACGGCGCCATCCGCCGGCTGCACGACCTGGACGCGATCACCGTCGCCGCCGTCCACGGCAACTGTCTCGGCGGTGGCATGGAGCTGGCGCTCGCCTGCGACGTGGTGATCGCCACCGAGGACGCCCGCTTCGGCCAGCCGGAGATCGAGCTCGGCTGCTTCCCGCCCGCCGCCGCGGCCCTCTACCCCGGTCGCTTCGGTTACGGTCTCGCCCTCGACCTCCTGATCACCGGCCGCAACCTCACCTGCGAAGACGCCGAGCGCCTCGGCCTGGTCACCCGCCGTGTCCCCACCTTCGGCCTCGACCAGGAGGTCGCCCGTTTCGTGGCCGACGTCACCGCCAAAAGCGCCGCCGTGACCCGCCTCACCAAGAAAGCCATCCGCGCCGGCCGCGACCGCGGCTTCGCGCAAGGCCTCACCGAGGCCGAGAGGATCTACAAAGACGAGCTCTGCGCCACCGCCGACATGCAGGAAGGCCTGACGGCCTTCGTGGAGAAACGGCGGCCGGAGTGGAAACACCGGTAGCGAATTGAACATTGTTTTCAGGAGACCCAAAATGCTCTGGAGATCTACGATCCTTTCGCTGGCACTCGCAACCGTTCTCACCGCCGCATCCGCCCAGGCCGCCGGGGAGAAGGTGACGTTCCACTTCGCTCCGCCTCTCGGCACGACGTATCTCGCCACCTCCAAGGTGACGACCAGCCGCACGACGCCGCGCGGACAGACCCGCACCAACGAGTCCGAGATCGGCTCCAGGATGACGACCAAGCGGGACGGCCAGCGCGTGCTGCAGACGTTCTCCGTGGACTCCGCCATCAACCGCCTCGAGGGCAATCTGATTGCCAGCCCGCTGCTGCGCGTCCTCAAGGGTCTCGACCTGACCTATGCGATCGGCGCCGACGGCCAGGTGCTCGAGCTGGTCGACTTCCCGGGACTGCTCGCGGCGATGAAGAAAGCCCAGCCCCCGGAGCGCGTCGAAGCGGCCTCGCCCTTCTTCACCGAAGAGGCTCTTCTCGCGCGGCGGCGCTCCGCGGCCAATCCGCTGACCAGCAGCCTGGCGGGCAAGTCCCTCACGGCCGGGCAGAAGACCACTTTCCCAGGTGTCGCCCTGCTGCCCACGGGAGAGAGCTTCAATGTCCACTACATCGCGACGCTGAAAGGCCGGGAGAAGACGCCCAACTGCGACTGCGTGCGCATCGACTTCACGACCGAGGCCATCCGGCTGGAGGGCAAGCGGCCGGAGATCGGCGCCAAGGGGAAGGGGACCGCCTTGGTCGATCCCGCCACGCTGCTCACCTGGTCGCTCCAGAACGAAGAAGCGTTCACCATGGAAGAGCCGGGCGCCACAACGCTGATGACCATCACCATGACGGTTGAAGACTCTCTCGCTCCCAATCACTGAGCGAGTGAGCGAGCCCATCGGATCCAGAGGAGACTCCACGAATGCCTGAGAGCACCGAGAACACCAAGACCATTCTGATGGAGCGCGAAGGCCGCGTCGCCATCTTGACCGTGAACCGCCCCGACAAGCTGAACGCCTTGAACGACCAGGTGCGCGAGGACATGCTGGCCGCCCTCGCCGAGATCGAGGCCGACGACTCCATCGGCGTCGTCGTCCTCACCGGCGCCGGGGAGAAGTCCTTCATCGCCGGCGCCGACATCGGCGAGTTCGCTGGCCGGTCGCCGTTCGATCAGCGGCACGCCATGCGCAGCCCGCGGATCTTCGACATCATGTCGTCCTTCCCCAAGCCGGTGATCGCCATGATCAACGGCTTCTGCCTCGGCGGCGGCTGTGAGCTGGCCCTGTCGTGCGACCTCCGCATCGCGTCGGAGAAAGCCCGTTTCGGGCAGCCGGAGATCAACCTCGGCCTCATCCCCGGCGGCGGCGGCACGCAGCGCCTGCCGCGCCTGGTGGGTCTCGGCAACGCGCTCCGCCTCATCCTCACCGGCGACATGATCGGCGCCGCCGAGGCGCAGTCGATGGGGCTGGTGGAGATGGTCGTCCCCGCCGACGAGCTGCGCGCCAAGACGATGGAAATCGCCAACAAGATGGCGAGCAAGAGCCCGCTCACCCTCAAGGTCGCCAAGGAGGCCGTGCGCGCCAGCCAGAAGCTGAGCCTGGAGGAAGGGATCACCTACGAGCGCGATCTCTTCTGCCTCTGCTTCTCCACCGAGGACAAGAAAGAGGGCGTCGAGGCGTTCCTCGCCAAGCGTCCGGCCGAATGGAAAGGCCGCTGAGACCGACCGAGACTGAGAGGACACGACCATGGCCGCTCCGCACGAAGATCTGCTCTCCCTGCGCTCTGAGTTTCCAATCCTGGAGCACACCACCTATCTGATCAACAACTCCCTCGGCGCCATGCCACGCGGCGTGCACGAAGAGGTCGCCCAGTTCGCGAGCGAGTGGGAGGAGCGCGGCGTCCGCGCCTGGGGCGAGGGCTGGTGGGAGGTCGGCGTCACCACCGGCGACCTCCTGGCGCCTCTCCTCGGCGTCCGGCCCGGATCGATCGCCATGCACCAGAACGTGGCGGTGGCGGCCGGCATCTTCCTCTCCTGCCTCGACTACCCCGCGGCCCGCAACCGCATCGTCTACACCGAGCTGAACTTCCCCAACGTGATGTACCTGCTCGAAGGGGAGAAGAAGAAGGGCGCGGAGATCGTCGTCGTCCCCTCGGACGACGGCATCGGCGTGCCCACCGAGCGCCTGCTCGCCGCGATCGACGAGCGCACGCGCCTAGTGCCGATCTCCCACACCCTCTTCCGCAGCGCCTACATCCAGGACGCCGAAGCCATCGCCCGCCGCTGCCGCGAGGTCGGCGCGGTGATGATGCTCGACGTCTACCAGTCCACCGGAGTCATGCCCCTGGAGCTGGAAAAATGGGGCGTCCACGCCGCCGTCGGCGGCTCGGTGAAATGGCTCTGCGGCGGCCCCGGCGCCGGCTACCTCTGGGTGAATCCGGAGATCGCCGACACCCTGGAGCCGACGCTGACCGGCTGGCAGGCGGACGAAGAGCCCTTCGCCTTCCGTCCCGGCCCCATCCACTACACCAAGGGAGCCTGGCGCTTCCTCACCGGCACTCCGAACGTGCCGGCCATGTACTCCTGCCGTCCCGGCTACCGCATCGTGGCGAGCGTCGGAGCCCAGAAGATCCGCGAGAGGTCCCTGGCGCTCACCGAGCACCTCATGGGCTGCGCCGTCGAAGCCGGCTTCGAAGTCCGCACCCCCCGCGATCCCAAGCACCGCGGCGGCACCGTCTCCGTCTGGCACCCGGACGCCGAGCGCCTCTCGAAAGAGCTGATCGCCCGCGAGATCATGTGCGACTACCGGCCGCGCGCGGGGATCCGGCTGTCACCGCACTTCTACAATACGGAAGCGGAGTGCGAGCATGCGATCGGAGTGTTGAAGGGGCTGGCCGGCGCCTGATCCGACGCTCCAGCTCATCTTCCTGTATATATTCGTCAGCCCCGGACTGCGGGGCATGCTCACCGGCGGTTTCACGAGGCTCCGTGAGCCGCCGGCTCACCCCCGGATAGAACCCCTCAGATTTTCGTTCCAGGAGACACCAGAATGCCGATTTCCGCTTCGATCCTTCCCGAATTCGACCATGAGATGGCCACCACCCGCTCGCTGCTGGCGATCGTCCCCGAGCAGCACGCCGCCTGGGTGCCCCACGCCAAGTCCATGCCGCTGGGCCGCCTCGCGGCGCACATTGCCGAGCTGCCGGCCTGGGTCACGTCGACCATCCACCAGACCGAGCTCGACTTCGGCGCCCCCGGCGCCTACAACCCGACCCAGTTCACCACGACGGCCGCGCTCCTCGAGCTGTTCGACAAGAACGTGGCGGCGGCCCGCACCGCCATCGAGGGCGTTTCCGACGCGGATCTGATGGTCCCCTGGAGCCTGCGCAACGGCGAGCACGTCATCTTCACCATGCCGCGCATCGGCGTGCTCCGGACCTTCGTGACCAATCACATCATCCACCACCGCGGCCAGCTCAGCGTCTACCTGCGCCTGCACGACGTGCCGCTGCCCTCGATCTACGGCCCGACGGCCGACACCCAGGGGTAAGCCGGAAGTCTCAAACGCCGGAAGGGCCTCCTTCCGGCGCGTTCCTCCCTCCGCGTTTCACCCCTTGCTTCCCTACGTCGTTCCTCTCAGTGAGGGAAAAGCCGCCGCGCGGTCGTTCCCCCCTGCGTAGCAATCCACTCACTGAACAGATAAAAAAGGAACTCATGATGAATAAGGGAACCCTATCCAAGCGGAGGAGATCGCTCGTGGTGTTCGCGGTGCTCTTGCTGTCCAGCCTGCCCGGCTGGTCGCAAAGCTGGCCGCAGTGGGGCCGGACCCCGCAACACACCGGAGCGGTGAATTTCGTGGGGCAGCATGCGGAGACGATGCTCGACGATCTGGTCTACGATCCGTTCGTGGAAGCGGAGAAAGCCGACCCCTTTGCGGGTGGCGACCTGCCAGCCCACTATCAGGTACCGCTGACCGACGGCGACGACGTCTACATGGAGTTCAAGACGGGGGAGTTCACAAGCCTCGCCAACCGGAACACCCAGATCTGGAACGAAAAGAAGCTGCACCGGGTACACGGCCGCCTGGCGGAAGTGTGGAGCTTCGAGAGCGACTGGAAGCCGTTGCCGTTCATCAGCCTCGTGACCGGCCGGGGCGCCTACCTGGAGCCGGTCTTTCAACCCGCTCTGGTGGGTCCCTACGTCTATGTCCCGGG